>Ga0209395_1000427_pt1 | contig 62303 bp, 43 predicted proteins | sample GOMGulsemesocosm_3_FD_184635 | JGI IMG/M metagenome (GOLD analysis project Ga0209395, IMG submission 184635) | Methane-oxidizing microbial communities from mesocosms in the Gulf of Mexico - GOM9D Gulf of Mexico (SPAdes) (version 2) | ecosystem: Environmental > Aquatic > Marine > Cold seeps...
CTTCGCCATGTTCCATGCCTAATTTACGCATCATATTAGAAATACGTTCTGAGGCAAATATACGCATCAATGAATCTTCCATTGATAGATAAAAACGTGTTGAACCTTCATCACCTTGTCGACCTGATCGGCCACGTAGCTGGTTATCAATTCGTCTCGATTCATGACGTTCTGTTGCAACGATATGCAAACCACCTAACTCAAGCACACGTTCATGGTCTATTTTCCACTGCGCCTTAGCTTTCGCTATATCGTCTTCACTTGGGTTATTTAATTTAGCGATGATGGCATCTAAATTGCCACCTAACACGATATCAGTACCACGGCCGGCCATGTTGGTCGCTATAGTCACTGCGTTTTCTTTACCAGCATCCGCAACAATTTCAGCTTCTTGCTGATGGAACTTAGCATTAAGTACCTTGTGCTTGATTTTTTTCTTTTTCAAGAAATCAGATAAAAATTCTGAAGTTTCAATAGCAATAGTACCCACAAGTACCGGTTGACCACGTTTAACACAATCTTGAATATCAGCTAAAATAGCTTCAAATTTTTCGTCAGTTGTTAAGTAAATCAAATCAGCCATGTCTTTACGAACCATTGGCTGGTTAGTAGGAATAATAACTGTCTCTAAGCCATAAATATGGTTGAACTCGAAAGCTTCTGTATCAGCCGTACCCGTCATCCCAGATAATTTTTCATAAATTCTGAAGTAGTTTTGAAAGGTAATAGAAGCTAGTGTCTGATTTTCATTTTGAATATCAACACCTTCTTTAGCTTCAACAGCTTGATGAAGACCTTCAGACCAACGACGACCTTCCATTGTACGACCAGTATGTTCATCAACAATAACGACTTCATTATCTTTTACAATATAGTCGACATCTTTTTGAAACAATTTATGCGCACGTAACGCTGCCATAACATGGTGTAATAACGTTATGTTTGCGGCTGAGAATAAAGTATCACCTTCTGTTAGTAATTCTTTTTCTACCATGATCTCTTCGATATGAATTTGACCACGCTCAGTTAAATAAACTTGCTTGGCTTTTTCATCAATAGTGTAATCACCAGTACTTTCTTCACCTTCTTTATCTTCTTCTTCTTGCTGTTCAAGTGTCGGCACTAAAGTATTGATCACTTTGTAAAGTGCCGAACTGTCTTCAGCTTGACCTGAAATGATAAGCGGCGTTCTTGCTTCATCAATAAGGATTGAATCTACTTCATCGATAATGGCAAAGTGTAGAGGTTTTTGAGAACGCTCTTGTGCTGAAAAGACCATATTGTCACGCAAATAGTCAAAACCGAACTCGTTATTGGTACCATATGTGATATCTGATTGATAAGCAGCCTGCTTAGCTTCAGTTGTCATTCCTGCGACATTACAACCAACTGTTAAGCCAAGAAATTCAAATAAAGGGCGACACCAATCTGCATCACGTGTAGCAAGGTAGTCATTTACGGTAATAACATGCACACCTTTACCGGTTAGTGCATTTAAATAGGACGGTAAAGTAGCCGTAAGGGTTTTACCCTCACCGGTACGCATTTCAGCAATTTTACCTTCGTTAAGTACCATACCACCGATCATTTGCACATCGAAGTGACGCATACCAAAGACACGTTTACTGGCTTCTCTTACCACTGCAAACGCTTCTACTAATAATTGTTCAACCGTTTCACCCTGGGAATAACGCTCTTTGAATTCAATGGTTTTGGCTTTTAATTCTTCATCACTTAATGCTTCGATTACAGGCTCAAGTGAATTTATTGTAGTGACATCTTTGCCCATTTTTTTCAGTAATCTATCATTTCGACTACCAAACATTTTTGTTAACAAATTTCCAAACATCTTATTTAAACCATTAATTGATAATTATCAGTGACTATTTCAATCACCTTGAATTTATTATGATAACCGCTTAACGCTTAAGCCGGTTATTTCCCTTTGCGATAAACAAATTTAATTGGGTCAATTTGTTTATTATTACGTAATATTTCATAATGAACATGCGGTCCAGTTGAGCGACCCGTACTGCCCATACGTGCAATTTTCTGCCCTTTATTTACCACATCACCAACACTTACGAGTAAATCTTTATTGTGACCATAGCGAGTAGTTAAGCCTTCGCCATGATTTATCTCAATTAAATTACCGTAACCGTAACGCTTACTTGCCCAAGTAACCACTCCTGAAGCAGTAGCAATAATGGCTGTATTTTCTTTACCAGCAAAATCAACGCCCTTGTGCATGGTTGGCTTACCATTAAATGGGTCTTTGCGGACGCCATAATAAGAAGATAACCAACCTTTAGCTATTGGTCGACCTGATAAGTAACCATTATTTTGTATATGGTGACCAAAACTTAAAGATTCAAGCATTTGTAATTGTTTTTCTTCGTAATTTATTTTACTTTCAAAATGTTCTATTTCAATAAAGAGTTGTTCAAGAGTTTTATCATTTATTGGAAAGGCATCAGATACCGGTCCACCACTGGCTGGTAACTGGTTAAAATTAAATTCTTTTGCTGGAATATTAGCATCATCAGCTAAGCGATCACCCAAAGCATTTAAACGTAATACCTGACTCTGTAACTCGGCCAATTTAATTGTTAGCGCGGTAATCTTTTGATCTTTAATCTTATTTGGGGCTTGGTTAACTTGAGTTAACACCTGATATTTATCCCCATCAGGTTGCATTTTATTACTGGCAACAAGATGAACAACTAACCCAGAAATTAGCGCAAACGCACACACAGCGGATAACCAATGCAATTTAGTCAACTGCATTGAAAATCTGACGTTCTTTCCACGGTATAGTAGTGTTAAACTCATAGATATCTTTATCGGTTAATTTATTCGGTAGCTAATATTACTGAATTTTGGTAGCAACAATGGCTAGAAAATCAAAAGTCCCTATTAATATGTCAGCTCTGTTGCAAACAACGACAGGCACTTTGGCACATATTCAGACAAAAACCAACTCTTTGACTATTTTGGCAGACATTGTACGGCAAATTTGCCCTGATTTACCAGTAGATGCTTGGCATATTGCTAATTGCCGTCAAGACACCCTAATTATAGAAGTTAAATCTCCCGTTTGGGGGCAAAGATTACAGTTTGAACGTAATACTATCTGTACAGCCTTGAGAAATAGTACAGAAGGAAATTTTCATAAAATTGAAATTAAAGTTAACCCACAAGGGTTTCGCCAAAAACGCCATGAAGTTACTGAAAAAACACGTGCTGAATTATTACAACTTGCTCAAACCGTGGCACCAAAAAATAATAGCGTCGTTAATGAAAAAACGGCAAAACAATTTCTTGATATAGCAAAAAACGCACCTAAAGGTTTAAAAGAAAAACTAGAGAAATTGGCACGAGTTGCAGGAAGAAAGTAGAGAGTAAATTGGTAAGAATAGCCATAGAAAGGTAAACAAATGCGAACAATTAGATTACTGTTCGCATATAAGATAGCTAGAATAAATTAAAATGCAGTGGCATTTACTTCTTGGTATTCTATCGGTGAAGGTTTATCACCTTCGTATGTGACCCATTCCCATGAATCTGTCTGTTGAAAAACTTTTCTAAGCAGCATGTTATTTAAGCCATGTCCCGATTTAAAAGCATTCAACTCGCCTAAGATACTAGCACTGCCCATGTAAAGATCGCCAATAGCATCTAATATTTTATGCTTCACAAACTCATCATCATAGCGTAATTCATTTTTATTCAGCATACGGTAGTTATCAAGCACTATCGCGTTTTCTAAACTGCCGCCTAACGCTAAATTATGCGAGCGTAAAAATTCTATATCTTTCATAAAACCAAACGTTCGAGCACGACTAATTTCTTTTATATAAGAACAACTAGAAAAGTCCATGCTCATAGTTTGACAAGTTTTTTCAATAACAGGGTGATCAAATTCAATTGCAAAATTGACCCTAAAACCTTCGAAAGGTAATAGTTCAGCCCATTTATCACCTTCTTCAACACGGATTGGCTTCTTAATACGTAAGAAACGCTTAGCTGCATTTAATGTTTCAATGCCAACCGACTGAATTAAATATACAAAAGGTAAGGCACTGCCATCCATAATAGGGATTTCAGCAGCATCGACATCAACAATGAGATTATCAATGCCTAAACCTGCAACGGCTGAGAGTAAGTGTTCAACCGTTGAAACCTTAACTTGCTGTTCATTAACCAAGCAGGTACATAACGTTGTTTCGCCCACAGCTTCAGGTGTCGCTTTGATATCAACCACAGGGTTAAGATCAATACGACGGAAAACTATACCGGTGTTTGCTGGCGCAGGACGGAGAGTAACCTGCACTTTTTCACCTTTATGTAAACCAACACCTACTGTTGAAACACTCGTTTTTAATGTACGTTGCTTAATCATATCAGCCTCGCTTACCTTGCTTTTTATCGGTTAATAAATGTAATTGATCTGATAAATATTTTATTAGCCGTTAAGCTTTATAAAATTTTATCGGTGTACTTTATTCCGCTATAAAGGTGAATAATGTCACCAATGCTCCATTGAATTTAACCGTTAAAGCAGCTAAATTCAGACGTTAAAATAACCAAGCTAGATTAACGGGCACGTAATATACCAAAAAATTGTACAAAAATCAAAAACACACATAACGGATTGGCACAACTAAACTCTATTTAGTCGGCTTGCTTACGCAAAAATGCCGGAATATCTAAATAAGTATCTAAGTCTGTTGCGACTGCTTTTTGTGCATTACTATCAGTCATTGCTACAGCTTCAGTCGCGACATTCACTTGTGGTGCAGCTTGTGTGTAATCACCACCAACAACTTTTGGCTCAGCCATTGGCATCGGGTTTACTAAGGTAATATCAGGTTTACTTTCAGCGCCAATACCTGTTGCAACAACAGTAACTCGAAGCTCATCGGTCATATCCATATCAATTACAGCACCAACGACAACAGTAGCATTTTCAGAAGCGAAAGCTTTAACTGCATTACCAACTGTCTCAAACTCATCGATACTAATATCCATACCTGCAGTGATATTAACTAAAATACCGCGTGCACCGGCTAAGTCTACGTCTTCGAGTAATGGACTAGAAATGGCAGCATCAGCAGCTTCTTGTGCTCTATCATCACCGGAAGCGGTGCCAGAGCCCATCATAGCAGTGCCCATTTCAGACATAACTGTTCGTACATCGGCAAAATCAACGTTGATTAAACCCGGACGTGTAATTAACTCAGCAATACCTTGTACTGCGCCAAGAAGTACATTATTAGCAGCTTTGAAAGCATCTAATAAGCTTGTTCCTGGCCCAAGTACTTTTAGTAACTTTTCATTAGGAATAGTGATAAGTGAATCAACGTTTTTCGATAAAAACTCAATACCCTGATCGGCATAATTCATGCGCTTTTTACCTTCAAATGGGAAAGGTTTCGTCACTACCGCAACGGTCAAAATCCCCATTTCTTTCGCAATTTCAGCAACTACAGGCGCAGCACCAGTACCTGTACCACCGCCCATACCAGCAGCGATAAATATCATATCGGCACCTTGTAGAGCTTGCTTAATTGTCTCTCTATCTTCTTCGGCTGCACAACGCCCTATCTCAGGGTTTGCGCCTGCGCCCAAACCTTTAGTTACATCAGCACCAAGCTGTAAAGTTACATCTGCAGAAGAGTTACGTAACGCTTGCGAGTCAGTGTTTGCCGTAACAAACTCTACCCCCTCAATAGTTTGTGAAACCATGTGTTCTACAGCATTACCGCCACCGCCGCCTACGCCGATAACTTTAATTATCGCTTCTTCGCTATGGTCTTCCATTAATTCAAACATTTTCTCTCTCCGTTTTACTTACAATAACTTAAAATATTTAATAAACTGTTGTTATTTTGTTAACAACAGTTCGAGATAGCTGTTATTTCCATTTAACAGCTCATAACACTATTTATTTCATTCAACTTTAGAGTTCAGCTTTAGAACTCGCCTTTAAACCAAGCATGTATTCTTGACCAAAAATCTCCAACACTCTCTCGCTTATTAGTAGCACTTTCAACTTCGCTAGCCGCTTGCATACCATAATGTAATAAACCTACAACTGTTGCATAACTTGGGTCATTTACATACTCTTTTAACCCTTGTACTGATAAAGGGTTGGCAATACGTACTGGCATCTGAAAGATTTCTTCCGCAAACTCTAGTACGCCTTCCATTTTTGCCGTTCCGCCAGTTAACACATAACCCGCAGCAATCTGATCTTCTAAACCTGACTCTCTGATTTCGTCTTGGATGAGTTCAAATAACTCTTGATATCTTGGCTCAACCACTTCCGACAATGTATGGCGTGACATTGAACGCGCTGGACGACCACCGACACTTGGTACATCAATATTTTCTTCCATACTTACCAATTGCTTTAAAGCACAGGCATATTGAACTTTGATATCTTCCGCATGGCTCAAAGGTGTTCGAAATATTTTAGATATATCGCTGGTGACTTGATTACCAGCTACAGGAATTACTGCCGTATGACGCAACGTTCCTCCGGTAAAGACGGAAATATCCATAGTGCCTGCGCCCATATCAACCACACACACACCTAATTCTTTTTCATCATCAGTTAAAACAGCGTAACTAGAAGCAAGCGCCGAAAAAATTAATTGATCAGCAGTTAAATCACAACGTTCGACACATTTAACCAAATTTTTTGCCATATCATTAGCACACGTTACAATATGGACTTTCGCTTCCATACGCACACCTGACATACCAATGGGACTTTTAATACCATCTTGACAATCAATACTATATTCTTGGGGCAGAACATGTAACATTCGACGCTCTGCGGCAAGTGGAACTGAGCGTGCGGTATGAATTACATTATCGACATCTTCTTGAATGACTTCTTTGTCATTAATTGGCACCATGCCGTTTTCATTTTGGCAACTAATATGTTTACCAGAAATGCCCAAATAGATTGAGCTTATTTGACAGTCAGCCATCAATTCAGCTTCATTAATGGCGCGTTGGATCGCTTGAATGACTAAATTCAAATCATTAACCCCGCCTTTATCCATACCGCGAGCAGGTTGATTACCAACACCAATAATACTTAACTGGTTGTCTGGGGTAATCTCTCCCACCGCGACAGATATTTTCGAGGTGCCTATATCAAGGCCAACCACTAACTTTCTTTCTGCTGCTTTAGACATTTAACTTAAACTCTTAACTTATTGTGCTCATTGGTGGCACTATTTTTAGGTGATTATTCTCGTTATTTTTTAGTAATTTATTCTGTGTAATTTTCTCTACTGTTTTCCAACCAACAGCCAATCCCGTATCATACCGCAAATCGATGTAATCAACCGCCTGATTTTGCTGTTTTTCTGCAATTATTTTTGCTTTTAATTGCGCTTTGATTATTGGATAAACGTCCATAAATCGTTGTATACGCTCAACTCGCTCTTCACGGCCTAAATTCAAGGTCACACCATCATTCAATGTTAATTGCCATGAAAAGCGTTCACTCAGTACTAATTCATCTATTGTTAGTGCTTTAAATTCAAGTAACTCGTTAAGATCTCGATAATTTTCCAACGCGACTAATTCACTTCCCTCAGGTCCGAAAAAGTTTGGCAAGTAATGATTAATGCGTTCAATATCTGCCTGAAAAACCTGCCCCACTTGATTAATCAAAAAATCACCATTCCATAATGCAACTGGATTTTGATCTACCACGTATATTTTTAGTTCATTGGGCCATTGTTTTCTAACCGCTACCGAGTAAACCCAAGGTAAAGTCAGTACATGGCTTTGTACCTCATTCACATCAACCTGGAAAAAATTTCCCATATCAACATTATCAATAGCATTGATAATGTCGCTGCGTTGGCTATATGGCATTTCTCCTGAAATGACAATTGAAGTTACTGGTGCGCTTTCTTGACCAATAAAATGCTGAGTAAGCCACCAACTAATCGTTATCAAACTAAATAATACGACAATAAAAAACATCAAGCCTAAGCCAAAAGACAAAGCACTTTTTTGCCCTATCTGTCTTTCGGCTTTACTATTATCTTGCTGTTTCTTTGCCATAATCAATTTTTATTATTTAACACTAAGCTGTAAAATCTGAGTCACTAACTCACTAAAATTCAAACCAAATACCTTGGCTGCTTTGGGCACCAGTGACGTTTCAGTCATGCCTGGTACCGTATTAACTTCTAAAACCTGCCATTCGCCGGTGCTATTTCGCATAATATCTACACGTCCCCAGCCTTGAGCGCCCGTTGCATTAAATGCTTTAATAGACAAAGCCTTAATTTCATTTTCTTCACGTTCACTTAATCCACATGGACAGTGATACTGTGTGCTGTTTGATTGATATTTCGCTTCATAATCATAAAACTCACGTGGTGTTTCCATATGAATAGCAGGTAAAGCTTTATCACCTAAAATGGCAACTGTATATTCAGGGCCATCAATCCAAGCCTCAAGCAGTACTTGCTTATCAAAACCAAAAGCTTCAATTAGCGCGTTACGCAATTGCTCAACTGTTTTCGCCTGCGCCATACCAATGCTTGACCCCTCATTAGCTGGTTTTACCATTACTCGACCGCCCAAATCAGCAAGAATATCTGTTAACGGTAAGTTTTCAAAATTGTTTTTATCAACGACTGCAAAGGGTGCTGTTGGTAAATCGCATGCTTTAAATATTTGTTTACTACGGACCTTATCCATAGAAAGCGAGGAGCCCAAAACATTCGAACCTGTATAGGGAATATTTAAATACTCTAGTGCACCTTGTAAACAACCATCCTCACCGCCTCTGCCATGTAAAGCAATAAAGACACGGTCGATTTTTTTAGTCAATAAATCAGTTAATACTAACGATTTAGTATCGATTAATACCACATCAAAACCGGCTTGTTCAAGACCATTTGCAATAGCTTGACCTGAATTAAGTGAAACTTCACGCTCTGCAGAGTTACCACCATAAAGCACTGCAACCTTTTCTTGCTTGAGTAATGTAAGTGCGCTATTCACTGACTCAGCCATTACTTATTATCCTGTACTGCAGATTGCTTAGCGGAGTTAACATTCAATAAACTATGAGCAGCTAGGTTTCGTGCCACAACACCAATGCTACCCGCGCCTTGCGTAATTACCATATCGTTATCTTGCAACTGATTAGCTAATAATTGCGCTAATTTATCTACGTCACTGACGTAAACGGGTTCAATCTGACCGCGTTGGCGAATTGATCGGGCAAGGCTTTTACTGTCTGCAGACGAGATGACTGCCTCACCTGCTGAATAGACATCTAACAAAAATAGACAATCAACTTCGGAGAGTACTTCAACAAAGTCTTCATATAAGTCACGCGTTCTAGAATAACGATGTGGTTGAAAAACCATTACCAATCGCTTGTCGGGCCACCCTTGACGCATAGCTAAAATAGTAGCTTTCACTTCACTTGGGTGGTGACCATAATCGTCAACCAAAACCATATCACCAGCATCAGTAGTTAAAGAAGCTAACTGTTCAAAACGTCTACCAATACCTTCAAATTTGGTTAATGCCTGGCAAATCGCGTCATCATTTACCCCTTCGTCTTTGGCAACGGCAACACCAGCTAAAGCATTTAACACATTGTGCTGGCCTGGTAAGTTTACACTCATATTAAGAGACTCTTGCCCTGCTACTTCTACAGTGAAATGACTGACGCTACCTTCTTGTTGATAATTTGTTGCTCTGACATCGGCATCTTCCGAGAAACCATAGGTGATTACTTGACGACTAATACGCGGTAATAACTCACGGACAACCGGATTATCAATACAAACGACCGCTAATCCGTAAAATGGTAAGTTATGCAAAAACTCTATGTAGGTATCTTTAAGTTTTTCAAAATCACCTTGGTAAGTTTCCATATGATCTTCATCAATATTGGTGATTACCGCAACCATCGGCTGTAAGTGTAGAAATGAAGCATCACTTTCATCGGCCTCTGCGACTAAATAACGACTGCTACCTAATCTTGCATTAGTACCGGCACTATTAAGCAAGCCCCCGATAACAAATGTAGGGTCTAATTGACCTTGCGCGAATATACTGGCGATTAAACTCGTTGTAGTTGTTTTTCCGTGGGTACCTGCAATGGCGATACCATGGCGAAAACGCATTAACTCCGCCAACATCTCTGCTCGTCTAACAACAGGTATACGCAACTCTTTAGCTGCGACCAGCTCAGGATTGTCACTATTAATAGCGGTAGAAACAACAATAACACTCGCTTGCGCTATGTTTTCTGCTTTGTGACCAATGACTATGGATGCACCTAAGGCAGTTAAACGTTTAACGACTTGGTTTTCTCCGATATCTGATCCTGAAATTTGATATCCTTCATTAAGCAATACTTCAGCAATACCGCCCATACCAGCACCACCGATGCCGACAAAATGGATTCGTTTAACTCTACGCATTTCAGGTATCTGAGCCGCAGTTGAGTGGGTACTGTTATTTAAATTAGTACTAGTTCTTGAGCTAGTACTTGAGTTAACTTGCTTAATCATATTTTCTCTTCGTTACTTCTTAGTTATTAATGCTAAGTTCTGTACCATTAGCTTGTGATAGCTGTTGGCACAATTTTGCTACTCTCTGACTTGCATCACTTCTTGCAGCACTATAAGCTGCTTCAGCCATATTTTCTAGAATTTCAGGCTGGTCGAATACTTCGCTAATGAGTGTTGTGATACTCTCTTTATTCAATTGTGCCTGTGGCAATAACTTTGCCGCATTACACTTTACCAGATAAAGTGCATTTTTTGTTTGATGATCATCTACCGCATGCGGTAATGGTACAAAAATAGCCGGTGTTGCCGCAATAGCTAATTCTGAAACAGTTAAGGCTCCGGCACGACAAATGACAATATCAGCCCATTGGTAAGCTGTTGCCATATCCTTTATGAACTCACTGACTTTTATCTTGTCTGTTGTTAGACCATGCTCTGAATATGATGCGAGCACCTGATCTTGATTACCCGCGCCTGTTTGATGCCAAATAGAAAATTTCTCATCACAGCTAACTAATTGTGCAAAGCTGCTCGGCATCACTTTATTCAATACTTGTGCGCCAAGGCTGCCACCAACAACAAGTATATTTTTTGTTATCTTCTCATCATTTGCCAACTTGGATACCGACTCATGCTGACCAATTGACGCACGTAAAGGATTACCAACTACTTCAGCGTCAATGCTACTCGCAAAGGCATTGGGGAAAGCACAACAAACTTTGTTAGCAATACGTGCTAATAATCGATTACTTAATCCAGCAGCAGCATTTTGCTCATGCACGATTAAAGGTATTTTACTTGACCATGCAGCCAAACCGCCTGGAGCGCTGGCATAACCGCCCATGCCTAAAACAACATCTGGTTTCACCGCTTTTATCACTCTTCTTGCCTGAACCAGCGACTGTAATAATTTAAAAGGCATAACAAGCATCGATAATAATTTCTTACCACGCAGACCACTTATATTGATAAACGAAATATCATAACCATGCTCAGGAACAATCCAAGCTTCCATTCGTTCAGCAGTGCCAAGCCAGTGGATTTTCCACCCTTGCGCTTTAAGTTCATCTGCTACTGCAATACCAGGAAATATATGTCCGCCAGTACCACCCGCCATAACTAACAAGGTTTTTACTTCACCTTTGGCTACTTGACTATGATCAGCCTTCATTATGCCTCACTACTTTTTTTGCCACTGCTCTTGGGAGCTTTCTTATGACGACTTCTTTTCGAACTAGTCGCCTGAATACTTTGCAAACGGATCTCATGATCGATACGAACAAGTAGAACTAGCGCTATAGTCATCACTATCATTGAGCTACCACCATAACTAATTAGTGGCATTGTTAACCCCTTAGTTGGCACAATACCTGCGCTGGCACCAATATTAACGGCGGCCTGAAAACACATCCAAATACCGATAGCATAAGCTAAGAAGCCTTCAAAATACTTTTCTTTAGCCAGTGCATAACGTCCTAGAATAAGCGCTTTGTAAACCAAGGTCATGCTCAGCAGCAATACTACACTGATACCGACAAAACCAAACTCTTCTGCTAAAACAGCCATAACGAAATCGGTATGTGCCTCTGGTAAATACTCAAGTTTTTGTATGCTATTACCTAAGCCCTGCCCTAAAACTTCACCACGACCATAAGCCATAAGTGATTGCGTAAGCTGATAACCACTACCAAAAGGGTCTTGCCATGGATCTAAAAAACTTGTCACTCGTCGCCAACGATAAGGTTCGAAGTAAGCCAGCATAGCTAATGAAACTCCTCCCACTGATGACATAGCAATAAATTGCCATAACTTAGCGCCCGCTAAAAACAATAGACCAAACGTGGTAACAAACATCACAATAACCGTGCCTAAATCTGGTTGTAAGAGTAATAATACCGCCATAACACCAAAGACAATTAACGGCTTAATAAAGCCTTTCATGTTTTCCATCACTTGTTCACGGCGACGTACTAAATAGGCTGATAAATAACAAAAGAAAAACAACTTTGCCGGCTCTGCTGCTTGAACCGTTATCGGCCCAAGAACGATCCAGCGAGTCGAGCCATTTACTGAACGACCGATTAACAATACAGTAACAAGTAATACGATGGCAAAACCTAACAAATAACTACTATTTTTATGCCACCAAGACATAGGGATTTGTAAAGCTACTCCCGCGATGGCTAGACTTAAACCAATGTAAATACCGTGGCGAATAACAAAATGAAATGGATTATTAAATAAGCGTTCAGCTACCGGTATGGAGGAGGAAGCAACCATAACTAAGCCAACCATATACATGGTCAACCCCAACACAATAAAGCTTCGATCAAAAGCATTGGCGCCATATTGATTTGAGCCAGCCATTAAACGGTTAATCCACTGTGGCATTGGTGGTACTGGTACTTGTGACAGACTTTTACTTAACGCCTGCGTTGTTTCTAAAGAGATAGTTCTTGCTAAGGTCATGGTTTTTTCTAGCGACATAAGTCCTCCTTAGGTTTTACTACACTAACGTCTGCAATAAACTGGTCTCCGCGCGCCATGTAGTTTTTGAACATATCAATGCTAGCGCACGCTGGTGAAAGTAAAACCATATCACCTGATTTAGCTAGCTGCTTAGCTTGGTATACGGCCTCACTGAGGCTGGTTACCTTAATAGCATTACTCATTAACTTAGCAATTTCAGCTCCGTCTTTACCTAAAGTAATTAACTGAGTGACTTCACGGTTGAATATGTCTTTGAGAGGTGAAAAATCAGCACCTTTACCATCACCGCCGGCAATAAGTATTAACTTGTTTTGGCTGGTAAGTGTAGGAGCTAAGCCCGTAATAGCGGCTAGAGTTGCCCCCACATTGGTCGCTTTGGAATCATTAATCCATTGAATACCATCGTTACTCATTACTCGCTGACAACGATGAGGTAGACCCATAAAACCAGAAAGATTTTCTGTCATGGCAGATAAAGACCAACCGGCACAGTTTCCAAGCGCTAAAGCGGCCATATAATTGAGCGCATTATGCATACCCGCAAGAGGCAATTCACTTATCGAGATAAGTGCTTGCTCACCAAACATCAGCACTTGCTGATTATCCATGACTTTCAGACCAAAATGGCCTCGCCCTGGTTTGTCTAAACCAAACGAAATTATCCGCTGATCTTTAACTAGAGTATTGCTTGCTTGATCTTCTCTACTCACTACGGCAATTTTTGCTTGGGGATAAACGCTTTGTTTAATGGCCTGATAATTAGCTAATGTTTTGTGCCTATCAAGGTGATCATCACTTAAATTAAGTACGGTAGCCGCGATAGCTTGCATGCTAGATAACGTCTCTAGCTGAAAACTAGAAAGTTCAACGATGACAGTATCAGGGAGATTCGCGTGCTTAGAGTTACCGGCTTGCTCGAATTGTAATAAATCAAGGATAGGCTCTCCGATATTACCAACTAACACAGCATTAATACCGATTGCTTTAGCCAAGTAAGCAAGCAATGAAACAACGGTAGACTTACCATTAGAGCCAGTGACTGCCAACATACTCATAGGTTTGAGAAGGCTATTATTGACTAAACAAAATAATTCAACATCACCAATAACTTGGCAGTTATCTGAAATAAGTTCAGCAATACCCTCAGTAACTAAATCTATGCCTGGGCTTGCCACAATAATATCTGCATTGGCAATTAAACTTTGCTGCCATTGACCGAAATAGAACTGTACTTTGGGGTAATCAATTACATATTGGCCTTGTTCATCTGCATTAGAAAAAGGCATAGTACGTGAATCATTAACAGCAAAAGATAAACCTTGTGCGTGCAAAAAGCGCAGACATGACAAACCTGTCATTCCTGCACCTAACACAACAATATTTTTATTTTTAAACGCTGCTAACCAAGTCATAACTTATTTAAAACCACCCTGTTTTTTAACATTTTTGTTAGATATACATGTCTATCATAATTGTGCTTAACGCAACTTCAACGTTGCTAAACCTATTAGTACCAATATCAATGAAATAATCCAAAAACGAACAATAACACGTGGCTCTGGCCAGCCTTTTAATTCGTAATGGTGGTGAATCGGTGCCATCCTAAAAATTCGCTGACCGCGCATTTTATATGAGCCTACTTGTAAAATAACCGAGACGGTTTCCATCACAAAAACACCGCCCATAATAAATAAAACTAACTCTTGGCGAACAAGCACTGCTATAACGCCTAATGCTGCGCCTAAGGCAAGTGAGCCGACATCGCCCATAAACACTTGTGCAGGATAAGTATTGAACCACAAGAAACCTAAACCAGCACCAACAATGGCCGTACAGACAATAACTAACTCACTTGTTAAGGCGATATACGGGATATTCAAATAAGAAGAAAAATTTACGTGACCCGTTACGTAGGCAAATAAAGCAAAAGCGCCCGCGACCATAATAGTGGGTACAATGGCCAAGCCATCAAGACCATCAGTTAAGTTCACCGCATTTGAGGTACCAACAATAACGAAATAAGTCATCACTACATAAAATATGCCTAACTGCGGTAACAGCTCTTTCATGAAGGGTATTAATAAAGCCGTTTCATTTGGACCTTGCGCAATATAGAATAAAAATAAGGCCGTGGTTAAGCCGATAACGGTTTGCCAAAAATATTTCCAACGAGCGATTAAACCATTAGAGTCTTTACGTATTACCTTACGATAATCATCAACAAAACCAATGATGCCAAAACTCACTATCACAAATAACACCACCCACACGTAGGTGTTACTTAAGTCTGCCCACAATAAAACACTGACCACAATAGAGGCGAGTATTAACAAGCCTCCCATGGTTGGGGTACCCGATTTAGATAAATGGCTTTCAGGACCATCATCTCTTACCGTTTGACCAATTTGCATTTTTTGCAAATATCGAATCAATTTCGGACCAAAATATAATGATATAAATAACGCGGTTAGCGTACTGATAATAGCGCGAAATGTTAAATAGGAAAAAACATTAAACGCCGAATAAAATTGAGTTAAATACTCACCTAACCACAATAACATTACGCTGTACCTTCTTTACTTTGATGTTCATTAACTTGATTATCACTAGCTATATTTTGTTGGCTAGTATTGTTTTTGTTACCCGTGTTTTGTTCTTTCTTGACACCTTGCTGAGCATTCACCTGTTCGAAGTAGGTAAGAACTTCTGTTACTACATGCTCCATATGTGCACTTCTGGAGCCTTTAACTAAAATAGCAATATCTTGCTGACCAGCAGACAACTGCTGGTTTAGCATATTAAATAAATGGGCCATCAAATCAGTTCTTTGGTTGAAATGCTGACTTTGCTCATTTTTGTCATTGTTCTTAACAAACGCGTCACTGGCACTTTGACTTAATACACCTAATGACAACAGGGTATTTAATTGTAAGCCTTTAGCAAACTCACCAACCTCTTGGTGATAACTACGTGCTTCACTGCCTAACTCGCCCATATCACCTAAAATGAGTAATTGCTTACCCGGATAGTTTGATAATAATTGCGCGGCCGCTTTTGCTGATTCAAGATTAGCGTTGTAGCTATCATCAATCAGTTTGATGTTGCAGCCCGTTTTTATATCTTTTAGGTGATGTAAATTAAGTCGACCTTTTACCGGCTGCATTTGTGCTAAACCTAATTGGATATCTTCAAGACTGGCGCCAAACTCTAATGCAATACAAGCAGCAGCAACCGCATTACAAACATTGTGCTTGCCTGGTATGGTTAAAGTAACATCACAAGACCCTTGAGCGGTTTGTAAAGTGAAACTTGCACAGCCATTGTCATCTAAGTTGGCATTTTCGCTATAACAATTAGCTTTACTAGTACCCGTATTAACACCGGTACTGAAACAAGAAAAAGTACGAACCGTTTTATCTGTTAAGCGCCATTGCCATTTACTGGTGTACTTGGTGTCTTGGTTATATAGGGCAACGCCATTTATCCCAAGGCCTGAAAATATTTCGCCTTTAGCACGGGCTACCCCACATAAATCGCCAAACCCTTCTAAATGCGCTGCAGCAATATTATTAATCACGGCAACATCTGGCTGAGTTAATGCCGTGGTATAGGCAATTTCACCCATATGATTTGCCCCCATCTCAATCACAGCAAAATCATGGCTCTTATCTAACCGAAGTAAGGTAAGCGGCACACCAATATCATTATTAAAGTTACCATTCGTTGCCAACACATTGCCTAAACGAGACAAAATAGCGGCAACCATTTCTTTCACGGTAGTTTTGCCACTGCTACCAGTAATGCCGACAGTTTTAGGAGCGACCTCTTTTTTAACAAAAGCAGCAATTTGACCTAAGGCAATACGGGTATCACTAACAATTAATTGCGTGGTGTCAGTCACCTCGCTTAATTGATGGTCGACGATAAGTAATTGACAGCCTTGCTTGATAACTTGTTTCGCAAAACGATGACCATCAAAACTAGGACCCTTGAGCGCTAAAAAAGCAGTGATTTTATCAGGGTTCTCTACTATAGCTCGACTATCAGTGACTAAATCATTGATAACTAAATCGTCATGACTTAGCGTTGTTTGCTCTTCTGCTACAATAAGTTCGCCATCGGTAATTTTAGCTAAAGTTGCTAGTGAAATAGTAATCATACGTTTGCCTCATTAGGCTGTGTGGTCAATGAAGTTAGCTCAGCATATTTTTGATAAAAATTAGCTACGACTAAACGCTCGTTATAATCCAACTTCTGTGTACCAATGACTTTTCCATCTTCATTATGTTGAGCAACAATGACGTAATCTTCATGGCCTTTTCCTGCCAACAATACTATATCGCCCGGTTTTGCTGTCTTTAAGGTATCCAATACAGCTTGTTCTCTTGCTAAAGTAATGGTTATTTTTTCTGCATTAGGGTTACTGAAACCAGCCACTATATCATTGGCTATCAACTGTTCATCTTCACTACGCGGATTGTCATTGGTAACGACCAAATAGTCAGCATGCTTTTCTGCAGCTTGTGCCATTAAGGGTCTTTTGCCTTTATCTCTATCACCGCCACAACCAAACACTACATAAAGTTCACCAGAGCAATGTTGACGACACGCTTGTAGTGCTTTTTCTAGTGCATCTGGCGTATGGGCATAATCAACCACAGCGGTTGCTAATTTTTTTGCGCTGGTTGCTTCCATTCGCCCAGGAATAGCACTTACCTGAGTAACTAAACTAGGGATTTCGCTTAATTTTATACCTTGAATAAGTAGCACGCTGATAGCCGCCAATAAATTATCGATATTAAAATCGCCCAATAATGGACTGGTAATGTCAACTTGACCCAAATGAGTCGCTAAGGTAAATGAAACGCCATGACTATGTCGATTAATACTCTTAGCGGTAACAAAGTGCTTATGCGTACCTATGCTTTCATCGCGACCATACAACCAAATAGCTTGTTGATCGGACCAATTTTCTAGCCATTTTTTTGCTTGTAGATCATCAAAATTTACTACTGCAATTTGTTTATTATCCGCGCTAAAAATCTGCTTTTTCGCATCACCATAACTTGCCATAGAGCCATGATAATCAAGGTGGTCTCGACTTAGGTTGGTAAACACCGCTATATCAAACAAATCTGCTTGCACACGACTTTGTGATAAAGCATGTGAAGAAACTTCCATTGCTACATAGCTAAATTTACCATGGACAGAGTGCTCATCATTAAAACTGTTAAGTAATTGATGTAACTCGCAAGCACCAGGAGTGGTGTTTTCTATAGGCTGTAATTTATCAATAGCACCTGCACCATTAGTACCAATAACAGCACAAGGTTTATGGTTACCACTTAGCATTTGAGCTAATAACTGACTGGTGGTAGTTTTACCGTTGGTACCGGTAATACCCACTAGCGTCATATTATTTTGCGGCGCTTGATAGTAGTTTTTTGTTAGGGTAAATAAATGCTGATTAAGTTGATAAAACTTAACTATGATTACTTTGCTTCTACTTGATGAAATAACAATCTCACCATGCTCATTGCTATTATTACATTCAGCAAGTACTAACTTAGCGCCCTGATTTATTGCTTGTTCTATGTATTGACGGCCATCTTGATCGTGACCAATAATGGCGCAGAAAATATCACCTTCAACAATAGCTCTACTATCGTTATGAATATCACCAGACAAGCAGTTAAAATTAATGGCTTCTGGTAGAGTAATTGAGAATTCAGTTAAGCAACTAATTATGTTTTTTGTAGCTGGCTTAGGCATTCTGCTCTCCTGCAACAGCTAATTTTAGTGCTGGCTCTGCTGACTTAATAGACTTACTGGCTGTTCGTGATTTTTGCGCATCAGGAGCGACATTAAGAACACGTAATGCACCTTTCATCACTCGTGAAAATACTGGCGCTGCGACTTCACCACCGTGGTAAAGGTCACCACTGGGTTCGTTAATAACCACAACAACAACTATTTCGGGGTTCGATATTGGGGCGACACCTGCAAATAAAGCAACATAATCATTACCATAACCACCAGCCACAGCTTTAATTGAAGTACCCGTTTTCCCACCGACACGATAGCCATCAATTTTAGCCTTAGGTACATGTTCATCAACTACAGCTTCAAGCATATGTGTTACCGCCAAGCTGTTTTTCTCTGAGAAAATTCTTTCCTGATCATCTGGATCTGCCGTTTTATCGCTGCTTTTAACTATGGTTAATCGACGTTTTATTCCGCCATTTGCCAGGGCCATATAAAAACGCGTTAATTGCGCAGGGGTAATAGCGAGTCCTGCCCCCCACGAGAGTGTAGCTAATTCAAATTTTGACCAACGACTTCTATCGTGCATCATGCCAGCACTTTCGCCGACAAGATTAGTACCAGTATCGTCAGCAAAGCCTGCATCAAAAAACTTAGTCAACAAGTAATCTTTTGGTACGGAAAGGGCTAATTTGGTTGTGCCCATGTTTGATGAGGTAATCAATATTTCTTCAATCGATAATTTACCACGATTAATTGGATCACTAACGCGTCTACCACCTAAACGCATCCATCCAGGGCTGGTATTGAGTACAGTGTTAGCTTTAACCGAGCCAAACTCTAACGCAGTTAATGCAGTCAGTGGTTTCATGGTAGAGCCTGGCTCATAAATATCAGTTATTGCCCTATTTCTAAAGCGATGAATAGCGGTATTTCTACGGTTATTCGGGTTATACGATGGGCTATTGGTCATTGCCAATATCTCACCTGTATGAATATTTGCCACCACTACCGAGCCAGAAGTTGCTTTAAATGCCTGTACAGCACCTTTTAATTCTTTATACGCTATGGCTTGAATGCGTTGATCGATACTTAAGGTTATATCTTGTGCTTGCTCGGCTTCTTCAACAGATATTATTTCAATTTTTCGACCTTTAGCATCTTTTCTAAAACGTTTCGCACCACCCGTTCCCGTAAGTAAGTCATCATACATACGTTCAATACCTTCAATACCTTTATCATCAACATTAGTAAAGCCGATAAGGTGAGCGCTGATTTCTCCGGTAGGATAAAATCGTTTTGATTCTTTTCGTAAATGAATGCCAGGGATTTTTAGCTCTTTGATGTAAGTTGCCATGGCTGGCGATATTTTACGTTCTAGATAAATGAAACGCTTACGTGGGTTTTTAACCACACGAGCGATCAATTTATTGATATCTTGATCAAGAACATCAGCAAGAGCTTGCCAATGTTTGGTCTTTTTGAGGGCATTGTTATCCATGATAACTTTAGGATCAGCCCAAACCGTTTCAACTGGTACACTAATGGCAAGTTCGGCGCCGTTACGGTCAACAATAGAGCCGCGCTGCACGGTATTAGCAGCTACACGTAAAGAACGTAAATCACCTTGTTTTTTCAGCATGTCTGGTTCAATAATTTGAATATACGCAGTTCGCGCCATCAAACTAAGGTAAATAAGAGCAACAACAGCCAGCACTAAATAATATCGCCAAGGGGCGGTATTTAGTGGGTTATTACTGTTGGCTGCTTTTTTATTCACACCGCTCTCATTTATATTATTTTTTTACTCTGTATAGGCAGAAGTCTGACCATTCTTTATGCTTTTCGATTATTACTTTTTAAAGCTATGTTTTTATTCTAAAGTAACAATCACTTCTGAATTTCCATTTGGGCGTTTCATACCTAATAGCCTTGTTGCTTTGCTCTCAATTGCGCTGTGCTCGGCCAAACTACTTTGTTCTAATAATAAATTGCGCCATTCAATATTTAATTCATCTTTTTTTGATAATAAGACTTCAAGTTCACTGGTTGTTTGTCTGTTGATATGACTGTAATAAATCACAGAAAATGCCGAGATAACAACACATATCAATAAAATATAAGTCACGCTATAACGAACAATATCTTGCCAAATATCAAAGACTAAGGCACGCGCAGCCATAACTAATCAGTAGTTCTTTCTAAACGTTCAGCGATACGTAATACCGAACTGCGAGAGCGTACATTTTCCTCAACTTCAGTTTTACTTGGCTTTAACCTACGGCCAACTAAAGCAAATTTTTTGCCTTTATTTAATTCTTCTTCACTAATAGGTAAACCTCGCGGTACTTTTTTACCTTGTGAATGCTTTTTCATAAACTGCTTAACCAAACGGTCTTCAAGAGAATGAAAGCTAATAACAACCAGGCGCCCGCCCTCTTTTAATACATCAAGCGAAGCAACCAGGGCTTTTTCAATTTGGTCCAACTCACTATTGATATACATGCGAATAGCTTGAAAGCTTCGAGTTGCAGGGTGCTTTTTTATTTCTCTTTGCGGCGCAGTGGTTTTGATAAGCTTTGCTAATTGGCTTGTGCGAGTTAACGGCGATTCTTCTCGAGTATCTACAATGGCATTAGCAATTCGCCAAGCATGCTTCTCTTCACCAAAAGTACGTAAGACCCAGGTGATATCTTCAACATCAGCAACAGCTAACCATTCTGCGGCTGTTTGACCTTTACTGGTATCCATGCGCATATCAAGCGGTCCATCTTTCATAAAACTAAAACCACGTTCAGCTTCATCTAGTTGGGGAGAAGACACGCCAAGATCAAGCAAAATTCCGTCAACCTTACCAGTTAACTTATGCTTTTCAGCTATTTCAGCTAAAGCCGCAAAGCCTTCATGCTCGATCAAAAAACGCGGATCATCTTTAAATTTTTCAGCGGCAATAATTGCTGTTGGATCACGATCAATCGCAATTAAGCGTCCATTGTCCGATAATTTAGAAAGGATTACTGATGAGTGTCCGCCACGACCAAAAGTACAATCGATAAAGCAACCGTCATCTGTAATAGCTAAGCCATCAACGGCTTCATTGAGCAGCACTGAGATATGAGTGGTGTCTAATTCCATGTTATTATTTTTATAACCCTTGTTCGCGAAAGTATTAACGCATATATTTTTATAAACTGACGTTGGTAAAGACTAAAGTGATAAGTCTAATAAGCGGTCTGTCAATTCAATTTCACCCGATTGTATTTTGCTAATGCCTTGTTGCATTTGCGCTTGCCATGCTGTGTCATGCCAAATTTCAAATTTTTTCAATTGACCAACAAGCATGACGTTTTTTTCTAAACTTGCATGTTGTCTTAAAGGTCCATTTATTAATAATCTACCGTTTTTATCCATCTCACAGTCACTAGCATTACCTAGAATAACCTGCTGCAATAAACGTTCTTGCGGATTCATGCTTGATAAATTACACAGTTTTAGTTCAATTTCTTCCCATTCAGGTAAGGGATAAAGCAATAAACACGGATGTTGAATATCAACCGTACAGACCATTTTTCCTTGGCAATCAGCAAATAGCTCTTCACGATACTTAGTTGGTATCGTGATCCTATTTTTGCTGTCGAGCGTAATTGCGCTAGTGCCTCTAAACATATCTGTTGTTACTTCACTCTTTTGAACCGTAAATAAACAAGTGGGCGATAATGTAATTACTAATACGGCAACTAGATCCACATTTATCCACTTTTTTCCACATTGCTACAGTTTAGTGAAAAAAGCAAGGTTCTGTCAAGTGAGAAAAACGAAAAAAAAGGTCTATGCACTGACTTTAACACCAGTAAAATTAAGGCTTGTGAGGAAGTGGATGAAATTGTGGACTTTTGTGGCAAGTAATCCCAAAAAAGGACAAAAAAATAATTTATTGACTAAAATTCTGTCTATTATTAGCGACAGTGGTGATAAGAGTGGTGTAATTAAACGCTTTTTCCACGATAGAAAAAGCGCTTCGTTTAAGAGGGTATCTTATGCGTTAAAACAATTCATCATCAATAGCAAACAAGCACTCACTGCCTGATTTTGCTGAAGCAATTAACGAAAGTCTACGTGGTAATAAGCGGGTAAAGAAGTAACGAGCCGTATGCAACTTGCTTTGATAAAACTCTTCACCACTTTCACCGTTATTCTGTTGCTGTGACAAGGAAACTTGTGCCATTTTCGCCCAAACGAAAGCCATCGCAGTATAACCAAATACATGCAAATAATCATTTGCCGATGCGCCTAACTCATTTATATCCTGTTGTGACTTAGATAATAAATCAGTCGTTAGCTCAGTTAAGTCAGATAATGCTTCAGCTAAAGGTGTAATGAATTCATTCATTGTCGGAGCATTTTTATTACTTTCGATAAATGTATTCACTTCGTCAGTAAACACGGTTAGCAAAGCACCTTTTGAACCCGCGACTTTTCGCATTAATAGATCCATAGCTTGAATACCATTGGTGCCTTCATATATTTGGGTAATTCGAGCATCACGTACTAATTGCTCTTGACCCCATTCACGAATGTAACCATGGCCACCAAAAACTTGTTGTCCCGTCACCGTATTTTCAAAACCTAGGTCTGTAAAGAAAGCTTTAGCTACAGGTGTCATCAATGCAGCTAGCGCTTCACCTTTAACTTGCTCTTCACCTGTCCCGTAAGTAGCGTAATCGAGCTGCATAGAAATATAACTAGAAAGCGCACGAGACCCTTCATTTAAAGCTTTCATATTTAAAAGCATACGGCGAACATCACCATGCACCATGATAGAGTCGGCTTCTTTAGTCGGGTTTTTAACACCATTAGTTTTACTATCAAGCGCTCGACCTTGTAATCTGTCTTTCGCGTATTCTAATGCGTTTTGATACGAGCGTACTGCAGCACTCAAACCTTGGATACCTACACCAATACGTTCAAAGTTCATCATGGTGAACATGCAAGACAAGCCTTTATTCAACTCGCCAATTAAGAATCCTTTTGAACCATCAAAATTCATCACACAAGTTGCTGAGGCATGAATTCCCATTTTATGTTCTATGGAGCCACAGCTAACATTGTTACGTTCACCCAATGTTTCATCATCATTAACATTAAATTTTGGCACTAAAAATAATGAAATACCACGAGGACCTGCAGGCGCATCAGGTAGTTTTGCTAATACTAAATGAACAATATTTTCAGTAAGATCATGCTCACCACCGGTGATAAATATTTTGTTACCAGTAACGTTATAACTCCCATCATCTTGTGGGATAGCTTTGGTACGAATAAGACCAAGGTCAGTACCTGAATGTGATTCGGTTAAACACATAGATGCAGACCATTCACCAGCATACATGCGCGTTAAATAGCGTTCTTTCAATGCTTCGCTACCATGCTTTGCTAATGATAGCGCGGCACCTGCAGTAAGGACTGGATAAAGAGCAAATGAGATATCTGCGCTACATAACATTTCTTCATGCATCGCTGTTAACATTTTTGGCATACCCATACCACCATAGCTAACATCACCGCCAAGTGCAGTCCAGCCACCTTCAGCATAAGTATTAAACGCTTCTTTATAACCAGGAGCTGTGGTAACGGCACCATCCTTAAAGCTCACACCTATTTCATCACCCTGGCGAGCAATAGGGTCAAGCTCTTGTTCAGCAATTTTGGCACATTCTTGTAATATGGCTTGAGCAGTATCTTTGTCAACTTGCTCTGCTAACTTAGGTAATTTTTGCCACATTTTATCGGCTTTAAACACCTGATATAGCAAAAAATTCATATCAGTTAATGGCGCTTTATATTCAGCCATGATGACCTCCTTTATCAAATTTGGATTACGTTTAGATTACCGTGTGGCAAACACACAATTAAAACACTTGTTTGAATATAGTATAAATCATGACAATGTAAAAGCGCTATTCGTCAATAGCTAAGTATTTTTTATCAATTGAAGAGTGAATCTAGGTAAGTTACTGTACTTCTTACTAGAGAAGCCATCAGTGCTTTACTAATATCTTTAAAACTAAGTTAATGTGTTATTTAGGGTTTATACTTATGCCAAAAGCATTTGAACATGTAGGCTTTAGGTGAGATATTGATTTATAAATTTTTTCATCATTAAAATATTTACATACATCAACGAATACACTAACGAGTAATATTAGCGTGACTTCATATTTATCGAACTTGCATTTGAATAAACGTCAACTCCCTCTTGTGATAGTTGCCTTCTTTATATTGTTTATTACTAAGGTACAGGCACAACAATTAAGCTTTAGTAAAACACAAGTAGAGCAAGGTTATAACTTCCAATACCAATGGATCGATCATAATAAAACTGAACAAGCCATCAACTTCACCTTAAATAAAGAAGGTCTATTTGACCGCTTTAGAGATTTTAAAACCTACCAAAGTAGCTATGCACAAAAAACAATTCTTAGGCGCATTAAGAAAAAAATGCAAAAAAAGCCAATACGCGGCGTGCAAATATTTTACCGACAACAGCAAGATAGGTTTTTAATTGAAGCTAAAGGGTTAGATAAAAATAAAGTAGCTGAAGCCTATCAAACGTTAGCTCGGCTTGAATATGAAGTAACGAATAAATATCTTAAGGATAGTTACTATCAGGCTTTTACCAATCATGAACAGATAAATGGTATTAAGGTCGACCATGTCAGTATTGCTAATGAATCTGTTGCAGATTTAAAGTCGTTAAAGCCACTGATTTTAGAACATGTATCTATCCAAAATATCCGCAAGGTTACCAATTATGTTTTGAGTTTTGTACAGAGTATTCCTTATAGCACTTTAGAATCTCGTCTCACTTCTTCTGGTGCAGGTTTTAACCCCCCTCTGCAATTGCTTTGGGAAAACCAAGGAGATTGCGATAGCAAAATGACCTTAACCGCCGCTTTATTAAGAGCTTTAATGCCACGCATTGATATGGCATTAATATATATTGATGGTCATGCTTTTATTGGTATTAATATTCCAGCAGAAGTTGGAGAGGTAACTATTAAGCATAATGAGGTAAGCTATTTATTAGCTGAGCCTACGGGACCAGCATTATTGCCTTTAGGCACGCTGGCGCCGGAGTCAGAGTTAGCGATTAATCAGGGACACTACACTGCCCAAGATTATCACGAAGTATTATCTGAACAAAAAACAGAACAAAAGTCTGAGCAGGAAATTGAAGCTATTAACTAGGTTAGTAAATAATAATACTATACTTATCACTTAGTCGCTGACGTAAATAAGACTTAATCTATGTCTGCTACCTGTGATAAAAATGTTAAACTCGGCGCAAAAAAGGCACTGCCTGTTTCAGCTTGAGTATATTTAAGTAAATGATCAGAGTTGCCATGACCATCTCCATAAATCATACTTTTGAGCATGATTTCGAAGGGCTTAGGTGATTGGCAATACGAAACAAAGAATAAGCCTTTACGCTTCATATCCCCATAAGGCATGCTTTGTCTTACAATTTCAATACTATTGCCCTGTGCATCTTTAAGGCTCGTTCGCTTAGTGTGAGCTGTAAGGGCTTTATCAGCACTGTCATACTCAACGTTATCTAGCTTAGTTCGACCATATACATCTTCTTGCTCATGCTCAGCGAGCGAACTCCAAAGAGTTAAATTATGCTGGTAGCGTTGAGTATGTAAATAACTGCCGGCAGCAAAATGACTATCGTCTTGATCTTTAACCAATGCGACTTCTCGACGATGCAAACCTTGAGGGTTTTCAGTACCATCAACAAATCCGGTTAAGTCTCGGCCATCTAAAAACCGAAATGCCTGTACTTGTTCAATTAATTCAACACTTTCACCGAGCAGTTCACATACCTTACTACTAACGATATGGTTAACATCAGCGCGGTCACTTCGAATTTCAATATAAATATCATAACTACTTGTCGGTGCAACTCTATCATCGCTATGCATAGCAGGAAATGGGGCTAATAATGCAGGACGGGCTTTAGGGTAAAACTCATCCCAATAAGCTTCACCAATAGCGACAACACCAATAAGGTTGGCTTCAGAAAATTGGTCAGAGTAATTATCAAATAACTTAGGCAAACGAGAAACTGCCGCACGAATAAAAGCATTTTTATCATCTAAAGCATTAAATAATAGATAATTACCATGCAAGTTTGGTTCAGCGCAAATACCAAATTGTTCTCTAGCCATTTTCCATTCCTGTTAATTTAGTCATCGTTGCAAATTACATTGCCTGTATTGTACACAATAAATATTAATTTATATCACTTTCATTAGATTTATCACTTTGTTATACCTGGAAAAACAAATCTGAGTAGTCCTTCGCTAGCGATAAAACGTAGGCCAATGTAACTAAGAGGAATTTTACTCTGTCAGAGTGAATAATAGTTTAATCCGCTTGGTCTTAAATTACCTTCCACAATCCTTTATCATCTACACACATTAACTCATTAAGTGTTTCTTTATCCTTACTAAAATGATTGTTAAAAATAACATTAAGACATTGTTGGTTATTTCGCGTAGTGGTTTCGCCTTTAATAATAGTACCGCGATTACCGCTATTAACATTTTGCCAAACTGATTTAGTTTGATTTTTATCACTAAGCAAAGCGATAACCTTCTCTTGCATCAGCGCAACATCTTGTGCTGTTAAATATTTAGCAGAACGGGAGTCCTTATCCACAATTCCAGTTAAGCCTGCAACCACTTCAAATGGTAAGGTAATCATGCCTTTGAAAAAACCGGAAACTAAACCACTACTGGCCTCTTTACCTACAGTTTTAGCATCCTCAATGGTATTTTCAATACGAGAGAGGTACTGCGGAATATAATCCCTAGATAACGTAATCTCTTCTAGGTAGCGAATAGAGTGAGGTCGCCAGCGTGCCACTTCTGACGTAGTATTATTGGTGGTTTTAACAATGGCATCAATACGTTTCAATATTGCTGGCATAGATGTTTGTAAGTCTCCTACTTGCTGCTCAATGTGTGCCAGTTGATTTAATAATGCGGGTAATTGCCTTGAATAGTACTCGCTTTCAGCGATGACTTGCTGCACCACAGGTAATGATGCTTGGACTTGGGATAAGATAACAGGTGTTTGTTGTGAGACTAATTCTCTTACTTTAGCAACTTCTCCCCTAATCAGAGCGATTTCGTTAACTATGTTATCAACCTTAGGGCTCACTAAATCCACGGTTTTCGTTGTCTTTTCTATCACATTGATAATATCAGGCACATGTAAGGTAAACTTAAATAACGAAAAAGCTAAAAATGAGATGGCTAATGCCAGCAAGGCCTGAGAATAAGAAAATTGTTTTACCATAATAATACCAAACGGATTAATTAATTGACCAACTTAGAGCTTCAGTAACGAGCTTAGAACAAACAAAATGCGTTAAACATAGTTATTACTATATTTCATGCATTTTGTGATGTTATCAGTTTGCTACTGAACTCCCAAAGGGCGAGTTTAAAAGGTTTATATACTGCGTTATTGATTTTGACAAGGGAATAACCATTCTCTTCGATCAATGCCTTGCCTCTAAACCTTTTAACTCTCGCTAAGTGAGCAATAAATTAGTCCGATTGGTATAAAGTTACTGCTGCTCAACTAGATTAATTTCATCAACTAAACAGTGAGTCAACTCACTAATTATCAAGTGGTTTGGTTCATCCTTCATTGATTCTCTTTTAATTATAGCCTCAAGTTCTTGTGCTGCCTGGTTAAGTTCAACAAAGCCAAACATTTGTGCAGCTCCAGCCAATCGATGCGCAAGCGAAGCAACTTTATTCAAATCAATATCACAATAGAGAATAATATCTCGCTTGTCGTTACTCAGGTTAGCTTTAAATTCTGCGACTAAATCCCTCATATCAACGGTAGATAGTTTTGCTTCGGCTTTATCAAGCAAATCATTATTTATCAATATTCTTTCTGTCACTTTACTTGATGAGTTAGTCGGACAGCTAATATCAGTAGGGAAATATTTGGCAATGGCTGCAATAAAGTTCTTTCTTTCAATAGGTTTCTTCAAATGACCTGTGAAGCCCAAACCTAGGTACTGGCTGACTTCATGAGACATAGCGTTCGCAGTTAAGGCATAGATCGGTTGATTGCAACCTAATGACCTTAGCGCTTTAAAGGCTTCAACACCGTCCATCTCAGGCATTTGGATATCTAATAGTACCAAATTGGGCTGATGTTCAACACACAGTTGTACAGCTTCCTTACCATTACGAGCGACAATGACTTTCAAACCTAAACTAACCAATAAACGGGTAATCAAGCGTCGATTATCATCATGATCTTCAGCCAATAAAATTTTACCGCTAAAAAATTCTTCATGAGCCTCCACAGGGCTCGAAGCAATAATGGTATTGACATTATTGCCAGCTTGATGCTGACAAGGCAGGGTTAAACAAAAACTACTGCCTTCCCCTAATTTACTTGTTACTGCAATTTTACCCGACATTAATTTTGCTAATTGGTTGGATAACGTCAGTCCAAGGCCTGAGCCACCAAAACGCCTACTAATACTATTATCTGCCTGAGTGAATATTTCAAAGATTTGTGCTAAATGTTCTTCGCTCAAACCTATGCCCGTATCAGTTACAGTAAAAACTAACTGTTCATTTTCCCAATGAACTTTTAGTGTCACCCAACCATTTTCAGTGAACTTTATCGCATTGGCGCATAAGTTAAGTAATATTTGTTTTAACCGTAAACTATCTACGTTAATAATGAAGGGTAAAGGTAATTGATGCTCGGTAGTAAAGGATAGCTGTTTCTGCTGAGCTTGAGTGTTAAACGTGTGGGATAGGTCTTGGATCATTTCACCTAAATCTAATGGCTGTATTTCTAACTCAAATTTATTGGCTTCAATACGGCTTAAATCCAAAATATCATTGATTAGTTCAAGTAAATGTAAGCTATTACCGTGAATAACTTCAATATCTTCTTTTACTTTATCTTTATCAATATCGTCATAGATAATCGCTTCAGCATGACCAACAATAGCAGTGAGAGGCGTACGGATTTCATGGCTCATGTTCGCTAGAAATTGACTCTTAACTTGGTCTGCTTTTTCTAACTCTTTAGTTAAATTTTCAAGTTCACGAGTTCGTTGTTTAACGCGTAATTCCAACTCTTGTGTTAGTCGTGTTTCAAGGTAACGACGGTAAACAAAGAAGGCAACAACCAATATAAGCGTTACTGATATAATAATAAGTGTTTGTTGTTGCTCAACTTTAGCTGAATTTAAAATCTGCAATTCTCGACGCTGTTCTAAATCGACAATTTTCTGACTAAGTTGATCCGATTCAAATTCAGCTAACTTATCATTAAGGGTATTATTAGAAGTGAGCTGATAACTTTTTTCATATTTTTGATGCTCAGTTAGCGCCTTAATAAACTGTTGATTACTGGCGCTGATCAAAGCAGAAATAGCAAAATTTTCAGTCAATAGTGTTTGGTAATCAATTTTTTTCCCCACGGCAATAGAGCGCTCAATGTATTGTTCTGCTTTTATTAAGTCACCTGAATAAAAGAAAGCTTTAGCTAAACTTTGTAAGCTGCCGGCATAGGCTTTTTGATGACCCACCTCTTTACTGATTATTAATGCTTTTTTACCATAAGACATCGCCTGCTCTACATTAAACATATCATTATTGATTTCAGACATATTATGCAGTTGTGAGGCAATATCATGCTTATAATCATATTTTTGAAAATATTTCAAAGCTGCAAGTATATTTTCTTTTGCTAACTTGAACTTCCCTGAATGTTTATAAGCAATACCTAAGTCTGCTCTTGCTGAGGCAACGCCATAATCATCTTTAAATTGTTGACGTTTTTCTATTATTACCCTTAACATAACAATCGCGCTATCAAAGCGTTTTAAGCTAAGGTGCAAAGCTGCAATATTATACCTAACATCAATTTTATCTGCTTCATCACCATAACGAGCATACAAGGGTTCAACAAATTGATAGTTTATCAATGCTAAATCAGGTTGTCCTAATGAAGTGTAAACAAGCGCAATATTATTCAGTAAGTTGGCTCGTTCGATGGCGAAATGATTAATGTCGTGAACTTTGTGGTTGTCATAATAAGCCAATGACTTTTGATAAGCTTGTAAAGCAAGCTTCAATTCTCCTTGATAATAAAGCAATATGCCAAGCATCTTATGGGCTTGCGCTTCTAAGCTAGGTAAATTTGATTTTTGGCTTAATTCAATGGCTGTATTAACCACATCGATACCTTGATTGTATTGATGTAAGCTAAATAGTGTTCTTCCTTGACTAAGCAATATTGCGGCTTTGTCTCCCGCGTTAAGCGCTGGAGATTCAATGAGATGTAATAACGCTTTCAGCGCAGCCTGTTTATCTACGTTCTTATTAATCTCGTTAAGCTTGTTTTGTACAGGGTTGTCTTGTGCCCAACTTTTATTGACGCCCCCGAAAATTCCAATCGTTAATAAACAAAATAGTAGTAGTATTTGTTTTAGGCGTTCGATCATGCGGTATTTAAAGCTCAACTGTGGCTATCGTGGTTGCTGTATTGACTTAACAGACTTAAAGAATATTACTTATAGCATTAATTGCTATTAAAAAACATCATCCAATAAATCCCCTTGGCAAGTTTCATTACTTCAATATAAATATTATAGTAAAAATAGTCCATTAGCGTCTGTTGAAGGTTATATGCTTAACATCAATATCATTGGTACTTATAATAGATTACGTATATTGAGGGCTAAGTTACGCCAAGATGACAAGGCTATTGCAGGCTTATAATACCAATTCCAATAAGTTTCTTCCCACTCAGCGAGAGTTAAAAGGCTTAGAGGCAAGGCATTGATTGTAGATAATGGTTATTCCCTTATAAAAATCAATAACGTAGCATGTAAGCCTTTTAAACTCGCCCTTTGGGAGCTTTCCAGCGATTCGATAACCGCACAGGATTTCTTTCATATAGAGTGACTATATGCAAAAAAATTCTATTTGTTCTCAAACCGCTGGCAAGCTCTGAGTGGGAACTAACTTAATGGACTTGGTATAATTAGCAGGTACATTAGATAAATACTCAGAAAGTGGACAAGCTTATATTAATGGTCTGCGATCTATGATTCGCTATAATAAATTAGAAGATGTATAAGGTTAACAAGCCATTGATAAATTAAAACTCAGATCATTGGAACTTAAAATAAAAAAGGCAATGTTAAATAACATTGCCTTTTTTGTTTAAATTTTCCCATCCTAAATGTATTTAACATTCAGGACTTTTTATGAATAATTCAAAACGCTCACTTCACAATTAGCTTGAAAGCAGTTATTTTGCTGTAATCATATCATTCTCATTCAACTTACTCTTTTTTCGAGAAAGTACTCTTTTGATATCTTCTATAATCATATATAGGCTTGGAATTAAAACTAAGGTGACAACCGTAGCAAATAAGACACCAAAGGATAGTGATACAGCCATTGGAATAACTATCAGTGCTTGCATACTCGTTTCAAAAAAGACAATAGGTACTAGACCAACAAAAGTAGTGATTGATGTTAGCATGATAGCCCTAAAGCGTTTAGTACCCGCATGCATTACTGCATCTTTCAAGGCTTCGCCACGTTTTCTGGCACTATTCACATAATCTACCATGACTAATGAATCATTCACCACGACCCCTGCAGCAGCTAGAATACCAAAAACTGAGAACATATTTAAATCCATGCCTAGAATTAAATGCCCCAATACTGAACCAATAACACCAAACGGAATAACGACCATAATCATCACTGCTTGCGAGTAAGACTTTAAAGGTATCGCGAGTAATGAAAATATAACCATCAATGAAATCATAAAGTTGCGGAGTTGCTCGCCAGCACTTTCCATTTCTTCTTGAATGCGTCCAGAAACCTCACTTTTCACTAATGGATACTTACGCAATAGCTGAGGAACAAAGTTATCACGGATATCTTTAGTCACTTCAAAAGGTTCCACTTGTTCAGCATCAACACTCGCCCAAACATTAATAGTACGGTTACCATTTTCACGGCGAATACGGGTAACACCATCAGTAAGTATGATTTCAGCCAATTCAGATAGAGGTAATTCTGCACCATTAGGAGCTTTAATCATGACATCATCAACATGGCCCACAGAGCTACGCTCACTTTGTGGATAACGTACCATAACCTTAACTTCTTCACTGTCACGTAAAATCCGCTGTGCTTCCAAGCCATAAAAGCTGTAGCTCACTTGAGAAGCAATATCTGCCAAAGTTAATCCCATCGCGTAAGCTAACGGTTTTAATTCAAACTGTACTTCTTTAGCGCTTGTTTGACGCGAGTCATTTACATCACCGACACCTTTAAGGGTATTGAGTTTTGCTTTTAATTCTTTAGCTGCAGCAAGTAATTGTTCATCATCTTGGCTTTCTAACCTAAAAGCAATATCACCATCGTCACGTCCACCGCCAAATAAGTTATCGCTAATGGTAAACGATTTAACCCCTGGGTAATTAGGTATCGCATTTCGCCATTTATCAGCTAGAGCAAAAGTATCCATAACCCTTAATTCAGGATCAACTAACTTAACCATTATTTCTCCGCGGGTTCGACCTCGTAAGTCAACCTGCATATCAGAAATCATCGATTGGCCCTGCTCAGCCTCAATCTCTTTATCAATGCGGTTAATAACACCTTGAATATTTAATAGCGTGTTCAACGTTGCTTTTTCTGATGCGTCAACATTCATTTCAACTGTGATGCGCGGAAAGTCATGAGGAATTTTTGGTTGGCCGACATAACGAACGAAACCACCACCAAATAACCCGGCACTAATAAGCATAACGCTGATAAAAAACATTAATACTGCATAACGGTATTGCAAAAATACCGCCAAGCTAGGTCTATACTTATTTTCAATAAAATATTGTAATTTTTGATCAATCCAGCCGCGAACTCTATCTAACGGATTTTTAGGGTTAAATGCTTTAATTTTCATTTTAACTAAATGCGCAGGCAAAATTAGTTTTGATTCAATCAAAGAGAAAAATAAACAGAAAATCACAACAAAACCAATCGATTTACCAAAAGCTGATTCAGGGCCATCACCAATGACAAACGGAATAAATACCGCGATTGTAGTTAGTACACCAAAAGTAGCAGGCATAGCAACACGTTTAACACCACGAATAACATTTTCGGTAGTATGGCCGTGCTGCTCAATCTCTTCATGAGCACTTTCACCCATAACAATGGCATCATCAACAACAATACCGAGCACTAAAATAAAAGCGAATAGGCTGGTTATGTTAATAGTGACATTTACAAATTCCATTGGCATCACGAGTAATGTTCCTAAGAAACATACAGGTAAACCCATCATTACCCAAAAGGCTAAACGTACACGTAAAAACAATGCCAGCATAATGAAGACCAATACCGCGCCACTTTTCATGTTGTCCATCATCATGGTTAAGCGACCTTCTAGGTAATAGGTCATATCAACCCAAGTTTCTAACTTAACGCCTTGAGGTAACTCCGCTGACTTTTCTTCAACAAACTTATTCACTACGGTTGCGACATCAGTAATACTTTGATTGTCGGCAGCGCCAATGAAAATTGTAATGGAGTTTTTACCGTTGAATTTGGAATATTGTAAACCTTCTTCAAAACCATCAATCACGGTGGCAAGCTCACCTAACAGTACTTTAGTACCATCTTCAAGGGTAACAACGGGGATTTGTTCAAATTCATGGCCACGATAAGCTTGGTTTTCCACACGTAGGTTAATATAACCATTGTCCGCACGAATTTGACCTGCAGACATATTTCGAGAATGACCACGTACTGCGTTAGCAACGTCTCTAAAGTCTAAGTCATATTCACGTAACTTATCTTTACTGACTTCAATTGATATTTCGTAACTCAGCCCACTAAATAAATCAGAAATATTGACAAAAGGTAACTGTTGAACCTCATCATGAATTTTACGGCCAAGCTCTTTCAACTCACCGTTAGTTAAATCACCATATAAACTGATGTACATAACTTCTTGACGGAATTTTTCTCGCTCAACTTTAATGCGTTCCATACCTTCAGGAAAGCTGGAAATAGAGTCTATCGCTGATTTAACTTCCTCAAGTACTAATTGCGGGTCATAATCTAAGTCGACTTCAAACCAACCATTAGAATAGTTACGATTTGAGTAAGTGATTACTCGCTTAAGGCCTTGCACTGTTTCCAATGCTTCCTCAATTTTAATGGTAATGCCTTCTTCCACTTCCTGTGGTGCTGCACCAGGATACGGTGCTGTAAATGAAATCCAGTTGATCTGTACTTGCGGGAACATTTGTTTATTAATAGTATTAATCGTTAAAAAACCACCCACTAAAATAAATATCATCAGCAAGTTTGCCGCAACGCTATTACGCGCGAACCAAGCAATTAAGCCGGTGTGAGTATCAATGTCATCATGAACCCTATTTAGGTTCACATTATCATTCTTCTCATTTGTTACACTGCCATGAGAGCTCATTATTACTCTCCTGACTCTTTGTTATTCGCCATTTGTGTATCGCTCGGCTCTGTCTCTATCTCTTTTTCTTCAAGTTGAGTCTCATCAGTGACTAACGCTAGCTTCATACCATTAACTGGGTAGTCTAATGCAGAAACAATGAGACGATCGCCGTGCGCTAAGCCGTTAGCAACTATTACATTGCTACCTTGTTGACGAACAATATCAATAGCCACGTAATGTAATTTGGAGTCACTATCTAAAATAGCTACCTTTCCATTTATAACTAAATGTCGAGGCACCATAGTGGCTTGTGCCACATTGTTACCAACAATTTTAGCGTTAACATAACTACCAAAACGTAGCGGTGCTACCGCCTGTTTAGTGCTATTTTTTAACTGATAAGGGTCATTAAGTTCAGCGACTAAATATCCCATACGGCTCTTATTATCAATGACGCCTTCATTACGTTTTATAGTAGCGCTCCACTGCGTCTCTTTTCCTGCATATATTCCAACAAGGTTAACTTTCGCATTTACGCCTTGATTAGCTAAAAATTCAAGCTGATTATCAGCTACAGGTAGACGTACTTCAGCTGTATCCGTGGCCAGCACATGTCCGATTTTACTACCGACACCAACATATGAACCTAAACCGATATTACGGCTGTTAATCATGGCATCATAAGGCGCTCTAATTTCAGTACGCTCTAAATTACGTTCTGCACGTAAAACCGACGCTTGTGCGGCTTTAACACGCGCAAGCTCTTGTGCTAGTTGCGGTTTTCTCAAGCTTAGCTCTGTTGGAGATGTATTTGTAATTTGCTTCCATTCGCGCTCTGCCACTTTCCCCTGAGCCACTTCTTTTTCAAGGGCAGCTCTAGCCGTTGCCATTGAAGCTTGCGCATCAATAAGGGCTGCTTGGTAATCATTTGGGTCAATGCGAGCTAACAACTGGTTCTTCTTAACAAAGCCACCACGCAGGAACGTGTCACTCAATTCAACAATTTCGCCATTAACTTGAGCGATTAATTCAGTTTCATATTTAGGTGTCACCATGCCATGAGAGCTAACCTCTAACGTCATTGGTGTCACTGAAATGTCACTGACAGCAACAATCGGTGTGTTATCGACTTTAGCTTTCTCCTCTGGCGGTTCCTTCATACTAGAAAAACCAACCATGGCAGCAATGCCTGTAGCTAACATAACGATAGGTATAATAATTTGTTTTTTAGTGGCCACTTTTAATCCTTGATGCTTTAAAATTTTTATATTTTTTATTTGCTAAACGTTTTATTGCTCGCAAATTTATCTTTATTTTATTAACGTTAGGGTAACCAATTATTAGTTACAAGTGTTTACAAAGATGTAACTCGTTATTACAAAGTTCACTTTAAATAAAGTAAAAAACACTAAACCGCACAGCAATAGTTATTAACTTGTTATTTTACATGGCATTACAAGAGCGTTAATTAGAGATGATTTTTATATCACTCGACATGCAATTATAAAGTTTTTGTGATTATTTCTTTTAGCAACTTATTAACTCGTTTATTTCGTGATTGTTTAAACAATCACCATACCCAGTAAGTAATAATCGGATTTAAATCAGTGGGTATAACTTTTTGAATACGGTATAATAAAAAAAATTTTTTCCACGGCTTTTTCCATGACAGATTCTCAAAACACAACTCCAGCAACCCTTGGTAAATTTAACCTGCTCAACATTGTTGCTATACTCGACAAAGGCGCATACCTTGATGGTGGTGAGTTAGGTGAGATTTTATTACCCCAACGGGATCTACCAGAAGGCTGTAAAGTCGGTGAGAAAATCAAGGCGTTTCTTTACCTAGACTCTGCAGAGAGACTTATTGCGACAACGACAATACCTTTAGCCCAAGTTGGTGAGTTTGTCTCTTTAAAAGTTGTACAAGTTAATAAAATTGGTGCGTTCCTTGATTGGGGCTTACCTAAAGATTTATTAGTCCCTTTTAATCAACAACATTCTGAAATGGAAGTGGGTAAGTATTATCTCGTTAGAGTATTTATGGATCAGCTTACTAATCGTATTGCTGCCTCAAGTAAGATAGATAAGTTTCTTGATATTTGGCCCGCAGAATATCAGCAAGGCGATAAGGTAAACTTAGTTATTGGTGGTAAAACCGATTTAGGCTTCAAAGCTATTGTTAATGATCTGCATTGGGGTTTACTTTACGACAATGAAATTTTTCAACATCTTCGAGTTGGGAAAAAAATCCCCGGCTATATTAAGCAAGTGCGTGAAGATGGCCGTTTAGATCTGCTTCTAACCCGCGGTAGTAAAAATAAGGTCAATGATTTCTCTGAAAAATTATTAGCGCACATAGCAGATCGTGGCGGCGTTACCCCATTAAATGATAAAAGCGCACCAGAATTGATTCAAAGAACTTTAGGTGTGAGTAAAAAGACTTTTAAAGCGACAGTAGGAAATTTACTTAAAAATGGAAAAATTGCCATTGTTAAAGATGGTATAAAATTACTATAAGTTATTAACACGTAGCAAAATCACTGTTAAAACGACAGTAGCTAGTTTACTAAAAATTGATAAGTTGCCATTGTTAAAGATGGTATAAAATTACTATAAGTTATTAACACGTAGCAAAATCACTGTTAAAACGACAGTAGCTAGTTTACTAAAAATTGATAAGTTGCCATTGTTAAAGATGGTATAAAATTACTATAAGTTATTAACACGTAGCAAAATCACTGTTAAAACGACAGTAGCTAGTTTACTAAAAATTGATAAGTTGCCATTGTTAAAGATGGTATAAAATTACTATAAGTTATTAACACGTAGCAAAATCACTGTTAAAACGACAGTAACTATTTTACTAAAAAGGGAAATCGCTACTGTAAAAAATTGTATAGAATTAGTGTAAGATATTAAAACGTTAGCAAAAGGACTTTTAAAACGACAGCAGCGAATTTACTAAAAAGGGAAAGCCGCCATTGTTAAACATGGCATAAAATTAGTATGTAAATATTAAAAGAGTTCTCATTGTGAAAAACATGTTGTTACTTATAGCGATAATGGCTATTGGTTTTTTTTCTGATAAGGCGCACTCAATTGATGTCACGTATATAAGCCAGACCCGTGATTTAACTCCTTATTGGTCTAATACTTACGCTGTGGCTCAAGCTGCAGCGAAAGACCTTAACATCAACTTAACTATCGTTGAAGGTCAAGGTCACCACTTATACCAAGCAGAAGTGCTCGCTAAATTAGTGTTAGCTCAGAAGAAACCTGATTTATTGATATTCCATGCCTATAAACAAAATGCATATAAGTATTTTGATTCCCTTGAACAAGCACGAATTCCTTTTATTACTTACTCAAACTTTACTGATACTCATACATTACCTGCTCATAAACAGCTAGGTCGCCCCCAAGGTAAATATCAATATTGGCTGTCAGAACACCACGTTGAAAATGCACAAGGAGCTGCCCTACTTGTTGATAGCTTAATTAGGCAAGCCAAAAATAAACAAGTACCCTCAAATAAAAAATTAAAGGTTCTAGCCTTAAGTGGTGACTTAATATTGCAATCTCTAGAGCGTAGCATAGGTGTAGCAGCTCAAGTCAGTGACATTGATAATGTTATATTGGTTCAGGATATTATTGCTAATTGGTCTGCAGAGGATGCTAGAAATAAATTTAAAAAGCTTTATGCGAGACACAAAGGTATAGATGTTGTTTGGGCGAGTTCTGATGTAATGGCAATAGGGGCTCTAAATGGTGCTATTGATTTAGGATTAGAACCAAATGAAAATATATTTATTGGTGGTTTTGACTGGAATCAGGACGCCATAAATAAAATAAGAAACAAAGAGTTAAGCGCTTCTGCTGGCGGGCAATTTTATCATATAGCTTGGTTACTGGTTCAGGTTTATGATCATTTTAATAACCAATCGCCCTTCGATGTTGAAGTAAAAGATAATAAAGTTAATGATACCTACGCCATTATAGACCAAAATAATCTTACGCTATTTGAGCAACTCACTGATATAAATAATTTAGACGATATTAATTTCTATTGTTTTACTAAAACTTATACTCGCCAAAAAAATTATGACTTTTCTATGTTAAATCTGCTTCATCAAACCAATAGGTCTAACAAGCATAACTGCCAATAATATCTTCAGTGAGTTAGTTTTTATTTCTTTTGAGAAAGACATTAGTTATACCCAAACCACCTCAAGATGCAGGATTCAGCTGGAATTAGAAACGTCTTTAGGCAAGGCATTTATTAAAGAGAATAGTTGCTCTATTGTCGAAATGAATAACGTAGCATCAAGCGTTTCTAAACCAGACATTCTGGGACGTCTGAGCAAATGAAGTTCATCTTTGTGTAGTTAATTAAGGGAACAACCATTAATTAACTACACGCCTTGAACATGAATCACTCAGACGCCCTGAAACTAGCATCTTGAAGTCGCTTGGGTATAGATGACTTATCTTACTAACTTTTAACTCAGTAATAGCCTATTGAGAATATAGAGTAGGTTGCTATCTTTTTAGTGTCCTAGCAACCTAGCTTTTATTACTTAATAAGTTTTACGCAATTAGAAACTTCCTCGAATCCCCAGACTAAAATTACGGCCAGGCAGTGGCGCCACATCTTTTAGAAAAGAAGAATGAACACGAGCATGCTCATTAGTTAAGTTTTGTCCCTTCACATATAAAACTAAGTCATTACCAACACCGTCAACATAATAATTAACGTGTGCATCAACAATAGTATAACTATCTGTGCTCGTTTCTAGCTCAGCAATATCATCCTGCTCAAAGTAATGACTCACACTTAGCTCACTATCAAAACTATCTGCTTGATAGTTGATAATCGCGCCAAGGCGCATAGGTGGGATCCTAGGTAAATTGCTATTTTCGTCTTCATTCACTAGCTTTGCTCGAATATAATCAGCAAATAAACTCGTTTTAAAAGCTGATGATACTTGATAGATAAGCTCAGCTTCAGCGCCATACATTTCAACATCATCTTGTTGGTATACTAATATTGGCAAACCAGTTTCGCCTTCATCTTCATCCGTGTGGTCATGGTCGTGTTCTTCAACAAAGGATAGGCCTGTGTCATGCTGATAATAATAATCATCAATACGATTATAGAAAGCACTAATGACATAACCAAAGTCACCATTAAATTTACGAAGCGTTACGTCAAAATTAAGGGATGTTTCAACGCTTGGTGCTTGTTCAGCTAACTCTACATGAATTTCATCTCCCTCTTGATGAACATCAAACATAGCGCCGACTTCAAAAGTATTTGTACCAATATGTGGGCCGAATGAAAAGAGCTCTCCAGAAGAAGCTGCTCGCTGGGATAATGCCAATGAAAGTCCTAAGTTATACCCTGATTGGTAATCCCATACTAATCCCGCTGAAGCACTTATTGGCGTGAAGGATTGCTGATCGAACGAAACGAGTGTTTCATGGTGATCATTATGTGAAGCCTCATCCAGTGATTCATGCTGTCCTTCATGAGAATCTTCAAAGCCAATTAAACTATCATCGGCATCTATATTAACTTGCTCTATTCTAGCGCCTAATTGTAATAACACTGGGCCAAAGTGTTTTTCTTCTAACCATGCAACAGCAAACATTTCTGATTTGGCTGGTGGAGAAAAAGCTTCTTCTCCCAGAGCTTTAAAATCTGATGCTTTATAGTGAACAGTCCATGCGCCTTGCCATCCCGCGGTACTCTGGTGGAATAAGTCAATACGTGCTTCCGTGCTCTTATTTGTAAATGTGGTACCGACTAAACCTGACTCTATTTCTTGGTGCTGATAATCACTATAAGAGAATTTAGTTGCGACTTTGCTGATAAATTGTTGTTCAAAACTATATTCACCCAGTACCTGCCATCTATCTTGCTTCATTTTGGCATAAACACCTTCATCATGATCATCGACTAAGCTGTCAGAGTGTTCATCATCATGCTCTTCTTCATGACTATGCCCAGGTATACCGTATTCTCGATTCATAAAGCCATATGAAAAACCAATAAAGCCATCTTCAAATAGGTAGCTTGAGCCCAGTGTTGCACCGCTAGCGGTACTGGCACTATTTTCTAAACGAGTATCGTTATGTTCTTCGTGGTCATCGTGGTCTTCATCAGCATGCTCTTCATGTTCTTCTTCATGTATGTCTGCCTCACCTGCCAGTTTGTAATCTTTAGAGTCTCGCCAAAAGCCATCAAAATGAAAAGCGACATTATCAGTACCCGTTTGCACATTAATGGAAGCCTGTTGCTCATTAGAAACATCGTTATATTGTAACAAATAATCAACTTGTTCCTCACTACTTGTTGGCACGCGATTATCAACTACATTCACTACACCACCAATAGCGCCACTGCCATAAAAAAGTGTCGCAGGACCACGTAATACCTCTATTTGAGTTGCAGTACTAGTTTCAGTGGCTACGACATGATCAGGACCAACGCGAGACGCATCACCTACATCTAATCCATTTTGTGTGATCAATACTCTAGGCCCATCCAAGCCTCTAATAATTGGAGTGCTGGCAACTGGCCCATAATAACTAGAGTGAACCCCGACTTCGTTTTTCAGGGTTTCACCTAACGTCGCTGATTGTTTCATTTTTAACTCATCAGCACTAAGCACGTTGATAGGCAATGCAGATTCGATTGAAGAAGTGTGTAACGGTGTTGCATGCACATCAATCACTTCCATTACCGATTTAGACAAAACAATATTTAAACCTGTAATATCTTCTTGAACAATAATTTCTTGATTATTATGACCATAATTTTTCGCACTAATATGAAGCTCAAAAACGCCCTTTTCAACATCTGTAAAGTTAAATATACCCTGAGAATTTGTGCGTACTTGCTGTGAGTCATGACCTAATTCGACTATGGCATTATTAATAGGCTGCCCTTGCTTGTTTAATACCACACCTGATAAATTCTGAGCTAGAGTACTAGAGCTAAAACATAGCACTGTGCCAAATGTTGTAAGTAAAGTGGCATTAAAAATTTTGTTGATAGGTGATTTTACTTGAATATTGATATTCTTATGTGTCAAAAAAGACATAAACTGGTTTCCGATAATTTTTAGGGGAGGCTGACCGCTCTGCAAACTTATATTCGCAGACAGGCAACTAAGGGCAAACTTCCTAGGTGAGAAGCCGTCCCTACAAAAAGATATAACTAAGAAAAATAGTTAACTAAATAATTACTAAATATTAACTAGACAAGGTTGGTGGCGCTCTAAGCGGAGGGTATACATAGGTAGCTGAAATAAATTCGGTATTAACAATACTAGCTTTACTAAAATTAGTTATACCTGCAGCTACGGGATATAAATCTACAGAGCTTATTGATGGGTCAATGCCCTGTTGACATAAATGACAATCATGTAATTCAAAATTTGAAAAACCATCAACTTCAACTTGTACATAATGCTCACTATGGACATACAGAGATGCACAAAATAGCAAAAGCGTTAAGACGCTTTGACAAACTTGTCGTTTACTTATTTTATGTTGAAGTGATGCATAATTCATGAGTGTGATAATATAACAACTGAAAAATAAATTCAATCATCCTCGAGTTAACTTGGTAAAAAGATCAGCCGCACTGTATGCCTGGGTACAAGGAAATGTAAAAAGACATCTCGCCGCTACCATTCAAAATGTTCGATAAAACATGCACCTTGAATGATAACGGCTATATAACTAGAAAACTTAACTACACTATACTTGTACGATTCAGTAATAGCAGATCAAAAGATTGAATTGTTCTTATTGTCTTATCAACAAAAGGATACTCATATGGCCCCTCTTAAAAACTTTCCGTTAAATAAAACGAACATGTTTATAGTTACAAGATCCTTGTTATTACTCCCTTTAATGGTTATTGCATTTCCAAGCAATAGTGAAAGCTTCACCGCTAAGCGCACTGGCCAAGGCTTTACTGGTTTAACTCAAGATTTTACCTCATCGCTCAGTAATCCAGCGTTATTAACTAAGTTTAACAATGATGATAATGTTTTCTTTTCATTAAACGTGGGTGTCATGGTATCCGACAAATATGATGTGATTGATACAACAGAAGATATTAGTGATGATCTTGATATATTAGCCGATGATATTAACAATATTCAATTGCAAAACTTTCAGTCCTTGAGCGAAATACAAAGTTATAATAATGATTTGAATCAACAAGTCGATGACATTATTGCTGACTTTAAAAAAATTGATAAGAAAGTTGTAAAAGTACGAAATGGCGTGAATTTTCAAGTTCTTATTCCTAATGAATACTTAAGTTTTGGCTTTTTCACTAATCAATATGGACGTATTGGTGGGACTATGGATTACAACGAAGAAGATGAAAAAACCTTAAACGATGCCATTACAACTGGAAATTTAGACTTAAATAATCTTAAATCAGCCACGCTAGCGGTTGGTTACTCAATTGCTGAAGCGGGTGTTATGACAGCTTACCCTGCAGTTACACATGCTAACTATGATTTAAGTATTGGCGCAAAATTAAAATACCAGCGTATTGATCTTTATTATAATCGCGTAGCAATTAGTGATTTTGATGATGATGATTTTGAAATTACTGATGATGAGAATATAACCAATAAGAGTGGTACAAATGTTGATTTAGGGCTGTATATAAATTGGGGCGATGAACGTCAATGGCATGCAGCGATAGTAACAAATAATTTAATGAAACAAACTGTGCATCATAGTGACCAAAATATTACTTTCACTTTGGAGAATAGCACTAGCTTCGGCCTAAGTTACCAAAATAACTGGGTAAGTTTAGCAACGGATATAGATTTAACAGACCGAGAACAGTTCGCCTCGCTAGAGCCTTCAAAATATGCGGGTGTAGGTGCCGAATTTCGTTTCTATGAACATATTCAATTTCGTTTAGGTTATCGTACGGACTTAAATGAAATTGATGATGATATATACACAGCAGGTATTGGTATTTCACCTTGGGATGTTTTTGCCGTCGACATTGCGGCCTTTACTGGTGATAACGACACCCTGGGTGCAGCATTACAGTTCAGCTTAAAAATATAACTCTACAGAGTTAAGAGTTGGGTAAATTAATTATCTGGTTTTCTATATTTTACTTACCTCCCGTATAGATCAAAAGAATCAGCTATTAATAAGATTTAATAGCTGTTTGATCAAGTTAACTTATCGGAAATTAAAGCTTAAAGTAATTACAAAATACTTTATACAACTCAGTCCCTTGATTTACACTAGCAGATGCAAAGTGCAAAATAGGGATAACCTCTTGCTCAAGTAATATATTATGTAAGGCTTCACCGTCACCATAATTATCCATACGAAGAATTCGTGCTAACGGCTCACCTGCAGCGAGTGGTTTTCCAAACTCCGCAAGATAATCTACCATACCACCCATAGGTGAATATAAAGCTTTGTAATCTTTTAGATAACAAGCGTACCGGGTCATTTTTTGTGGCTGATACTCTTTATTATCGATAACTCTCTGATATGTTAAATAAGATAATATACCTAGCGCGTCTGTTTTTGCTACATCCAAGTCGATTTGTTCTTGAGAGCCAAGCTCAACGGTGAAACTTTCTTTCTTAAAAGCTCCCTCTCCCATAACAAACTTTCGACCTGAAGCTTGATAGGCCTGTTGCAAACTCCACCAAGGACAAAATGTGGCTTCATCCATTGCGCCATCAAAGTCATTATTAATCAGTATTGTATGCTCAATATCAAAATATTCTGCACTAGCTTGCGCATATTCAGGACAATATAAGTGTTTACTTGAAATAGGGCCAGTATGTAAATCTAAAACGATATCGGCCTGATGAGCAAGTCGTTGTAATTGATAGGCAATACGCTGTCCCGTTGTGATGCCCCAAATGTTTTTTTCTAATTTTTGATCTATCTCAGTAACTAAAAGTTGCTGAAATTTATACTTTATTTCATCTTCACTCGCATCAAGGTTTTGTTGAACAAAAGGCTCTATAATACTTGAGTCAAAGTGATACATGCGGTTCCAGTTAACCCCAGTAATGGGGTCAAAACGCCCTAAGGTATACTCGCCATTTTTATGATTACACGCAACCGGATTCGCGTAAGGAACTAAAGTAATATTGGCTTGTAAATCACAATGTTGAAGCAGCTCAAGTAACTGGAAAATAACGGCATTACCTTGTACTTCAGCGCCATGCATATTGGCCTGAATGTAAACATTGGGAGCCGATAGGTTATTTTCAGATTTAAAACTATAAACAGGTACGGTTAGCTTAGCGCCACTGGCCATTTCGCCAACAGACATAACCTCTTTGATAAATTTATTCATCACAACTCCTCTACTAAGCTAAATAAGATGAAGCAGGCTTAGCTGCTCTGACTTGAATTAGGCTACCGTTTTGGTAAACATATTCAGCGGCTAATTCATGGCATAAGAAAAAAGGCATACTTTCAGTAAAACCATAAGCGCCGCAATAACCAAACACCAGTTTTTCTCCAACCGCAATATCACTAGGCAGGTTAAAGTGTCCTAATTTATCCATGCTAGTACATAGTGGCCCATGAAGATCAAAAGCTTGAGTTGTCGTTTCATCAGCAGCCTGACTTGCTCGTAATACCTGCACAGGAAAAGGCTGTTCGGTAATTGCAGGACGAAGTAAATGATTGATACCGGCAGCCAATACTAACTGCTCTTGTTCGTAATTCATTTTTCTATCAACAACAGGCACAACATAATAGCCACATTCGGCCACAGCAAAGCGACCTAATTCAAGCCATAACTCTTTTACACCCGATTTTTCTTTGATAACGGCTAAGTCCTTTATGACTTGAGACCATGACAAGGTTTGCCCTTCTGATAAATAATCAATGCCTAAACCACCACCTAAATCGAGTACCTCTAAAGTCATACCTATGCTATTAGCTAAATCAGTTAATGGTGGTACCATTTGTGACCAAAGTGAGAACATTTTCTCATTACTCAGCATATTTCCCCATTGAAAAATATGTAGCCCACAAAGATTTAAATTCGGGTAACTATCAACATGAATGTTCTGCCACTCAGATACAGAGAGACCAAATGGCGTTAAACTGTTACCTCCCAGTGGGTTTTTCTCACCTTCACTCCATTGCAATTGTACCCTAAGTAATACTTTTGGCTTAACAATGTTACCCACTGATTCTGCCTGCTCGAGCACAACCTCATTTAACCAATTAAGTTGGTTTAGGCTCTCAACGACAAAGGTATTAACGCCTTTTTTGACAAAGGCCGCTAACTGCTTTTTAGATTTAGCAGGCCCGGTATTTAATACTCGGCTTGGGTCAACACCTTGCGCCAACACTTGCGTTAACTCCCCGGCACTGGCAACGTCAAAATCAAAGCCAGCACTGTCTAGAGTTTGAATGACTTTCGATAGCGGATTCGCTTTAACGGCAAACCATAATTTAATAACGTCTTGCTGCTGCAAAGCAGCTAAGTGCTCTTTAAGTGCATCAAGTTGATAAACAAAGTAACCCTGCTCATCTTCAGGAGACTCATGGTTAATTAAGGCATTTTCAATACTGGTGTCAAACCAAGTGGGTTTTGTCATAATAATTTTCTTTTCAGCTTTATTCTTTACAGTTGTTGCCACGGAAGGTGCTTCTTGCTAAGTGCATGGTAACAACTATATAGAGGGGTAAAGTCAGATAATAATTATTCAACTTTAAGCTGTAAGGTTCAAACTAAAAGAAAAAGCACGGAGTTGATAAATATCAATGAGTACTTTTGATGCATAGGTTGGGCCTTACAGCAACAAGGTGAATAATTAACGTAAGATGGATTCTAACTCTAGGGAAGCATCAGACTGTTCATCACGATATTTCACGATTAGAGCGCAGGCCATATTTAAACCTTGCTCTTGTGCCCATTCACCTTTAACAGGTCGAGTACCAGGAACAACAACAGCACGCTCAGGAATTTCTGCGCCTTTTTCTCGCATGACTTGATTAACACAATCATAAACAGGCACTGATTTAGAAAGAGATACGCCTGGTGCCAATACTGCACCTTTTTTAACAACAATGCCTTCAACTACAACAACACCGGCGCTTAAAAATGCTCCATCCTCAATAACTACTGGGCTAGCACCAATCGGCTCTAATACACCACCAATTTGAACAGCTGCTGATACATGGACATTTTTGCCAATTTGCGCACACGAACCAATTAACGCATGACTATCAACCATAGTGCCAGTATCAACAAAAGCACCTACGTTGATGTAAGCTGGTGGCATGATGATCACACCTTCAGCAACGTAAGCACCTGCACGTACAGATGAGCCACCGGGAACTAAGCGCACACCGTCTTGTGGGGTAAATTGACGAGCTGGTAAATTATCTTTATCAACAAAACCTTGATAGTTATCATTGAAGGCAATATTTTTACCTGCTTTAAAAGCCGCTAAAATACCTTGTTTTACTTCGATATTTGCATGCCAGTTACCAGCATCATCTTGGTTTGCTGCACGTAAAGTACCTGATTCTAACTGTGCTAATACATCTTGCCAGTTCATTGTTTACTCCGCTTATCTGATAAAAATTCTATAGAAAATAAAGGGTATAAGCATCATTAAAGGCACATTTAGGGAGTGCTAATTTAATAACGCGAAATACGTTGTGCGAAGAACTGGGCAATTACAAAGAAGAGCGTAACAACAGCGGGGCTGGCATTTTAGCTAATATGCAAAGGCCAGAAGCTCCCCACTTAATAAATCAATACAATTATTGATTAAAGTGACAGTTGTTGGGATTCAGCCCAGTGCTGTTATAAAGCACACAACCGATAAATAACTTATCAAAATAGCTATTTATCTCGGCGTTAATCCCCCTCATTACTATTGACAGATTTTGATCTCTGCTTTTGAATTTATCAAAACAATAGTAACTACCTAGTTAACGCTCCTCTTCTGGCCCTATTAAAATTTAATGGTAAATAACTATTAAATTGGAATTAGGGACAGCGACTATTTAAGCATTTTTTTCACCTAGGTACAATTAACTTCCCGTAAATAACGCTATTCCCTTATACTTATTTACCGTAGAATATAACTATTATACTTTCTCCATTTATTGCACTGTGTCTTGCCCTATGTCTTTGTCAAATCCTAGCCAAGTTTTATTACGTAATAGTGAATTACTTATTGCTAAATTCCCTTTATTAATTAACTTACCTGAAGATGGCTTTATTGATGCATACCTCGATATCCATAAGCCCATTAGTATTAGCTGCTTCAACACTAATTTCATTGAGTATCAGGGTATTACAAAAAAATACCGTAACTCATCTAATGACAAACTTGTTCAGACAACATTCGCTAGTGTCTATCAAACAGAAATCTGCCATGATCTTGTCATTATAGCTTTCCCAAAAAGCAAGGCCGAGCTCAGTTTCACTCTTGCAATGATTGCTCATTGCATCAGCGAGATAACAAAGGTTGTGCTAGTGGGCGAGAAAAAAGGCGGTATTCAATCCGCGGTGAAATTAACCCAAAATATATTATCTTGTTGTCAAAAAGTCGATGCTGCAAGACATTGCCTACTTTTTGCCGGTTTATATCAGCCTGAAAGGTTATCTGATGTTTTCAAATTACAAGATTGGTTCAAAAAATACCATATAACGATTGAAGGTATTGAGCTGACCATAGCTTCCCTACCTGGGGTTTTTAGTCAGCAAAAGCTTGATGTTGGTACAGCGTTATTGTTAAATAATTTGCCTGAAAGAATGGCTGGCAAAGTACTTGATTTTGGTTGTGGCGCAGGCGTTATTAGCTGCTTTATAGGTAAGAAATACGAGAATACAAACTTATCTCTACTTGATGTCAGCGCTTTAGCTTTGACTTCAGCGAAAGAGAGTTTAGCTTTAAACGATCTCTCAGGTAATGTATTCCCATCAAACAGTTTATCTGATGTGAAAGAGCAATATCAGCATGTCGTTTCAAACCCTCCTTTTCATCAAGGAGTCAAAACACACTATCAAGCCAGCGAAGACTTTTTAGCAGGCATAAACAAGCGTCTCAACAAGCAAGGTAATATCACCATAGTCGCCAATAGTTTTTTACGTTATCAACCGATTATGCAAGAATATATCGGTAATACTCGTGTGATAACAAAAGACAAAGGGTTTACTATTTACCAAGCTCAGCTATCATCAAAGTAACAGAAATCTAATTTATTGGGTACCATGCCACACTTAATCAACACAATGTCACTGCATAGTCGTTTAATACAGAGCATTATAGCTTTAACTACAGTAATATTACTTGCGGTTTCCTTAAGCATTATTTCTATTGTTGATGAAAAAGGCAATCAAGACCTTGCCAGTGAAACACATGCATGGGCTAATATTTTAGCAATAAACAGTAACCGGTTTTTAGCAAGCGACAATGACAATAGCCAAAGTAAACTTAAAAGTGAGCTTAAAAAGTTAATTACAACACCGATTATAAATCGTATACATGTCTATCGCTCAAATGAAGATGGTAGCATTGAGTTTTTTAGTAGTTACAATAAAAATCATACCTTTCCTGCTATTGGTGATAAGATTTCCGAAATATCACATTTAAGCACTCTTCAATATCTAGATGAACACCTAGAGTTGATTGTAGAAATCACGCAAGATCAACAAACTACCGGCTACTTATTCATTCAGACTAGCTTGCTTGACAAACAAAGTTTTATCGAAAGGCTTCGTTATATAACCTTCGGTTTTTTAGTCGTTTCTCTCGTACTTTCTTTAGGTGTTTCACAATGGTTATTTAATAAAACCAACCAACCTATAGTTAAGTTAATCGAAAGTATTGGGCAGATAACTCAGAGCAAAAACTATCAGACTCAATTATCCAGTCAGCCCTATAAAGAACTTGATATATTGGCTAAGAACATCAATGTATTATTGCACCGTACAGAAAAACATATTCATAGAATAATTGATGATCATCAATATGCTCTGTCTCAAAATCATGCGTTAGAAAATAGATTGAGTGCTAGAACAGATGCCTTAAAAGAATCAAATCAAGAGTTATTATCAACATTAGAGAAGTTACATGAATTTCAGGGGCAGTTGGTAGAAACAGAGAAAATGGCTTCACTTGGCGATATGGTTGCAGGTATAGCTCATGAAGTTAATACGCCAATCGGATTAGGTGTAACGGCTTCAAGCCTACTAGCTGATAAGTTACACGAAATAAAAACGGCTTTTGACAATAAAACACTAAAATCAAGCCAATTAAAAAAATTCTTAACCGATAGTGATGAGAATGTCGCAATTATATTTCGCAACTTAGAACGCGCAGCTAAATTAATATCAAGTTTTAAAAAAGTAGCTGTCGACCAGTCGAGCGCTGAAATGCGTACTTTCAATGTTAAAGGTTTATTCGATGAAGTATTGTTAACATTGTCGGCAAAACTTGTTTCTGCCAATGTTATTATCTCAGTGATCTGCCCAGAAGATCTATACGTTAATAGTAAACCTGGCCCTATCAATCAAATACTAATAAACCTGATCCTCAACTCAATTTATCATGCATTTGAAGGGCGAGATAAAGGAGTAATAACAATTAGCATTATGAATTTAAGTGACCAACTACACATTAATTATAGTGATGATGGTATTGGTATTGATGACTCAATAAAAGCTAAAATTTTTGACCCTTTTACTACCACTAAGCGAGGCAGTGGCGGTAGTGGTTTAGGCATGCATTTAGTCTATAACTTAGTAACCCAAGCACTAGATGGCCATATAGTACTTGAAAATGAATTTGAACATGGTGTAAATTTTGATATTACATTTCCTGTTGAATTAGCAGCAACTTAATGAAACTATGGCTTTTAAAATGTATTTTTATTTAACTTGACTATAATAGTTAAATAATTGTAAATACTTTATAGATACTTCACTCATTATAGCAATACCCATTAAAATATTAGGTAAACTCCAATATGCAAACTTATCAAATCTTAATTGTCGAAGATGAAGATGTCACCCGCTTTAACTTACGCAATTTATTTGAAGCCGAAGGTTACATTGTTTTCGAAGCTGTTGATGGCAATAGTATGGCAGAGCAGCTTAAACTAAATAACATCAACCTGGTTATTATGGATATTAATTTACCAGGTAAGAATGGCTTGCTTTTAGCACGTGAATTAACCGTAAATAAAGATCTAGGTTTGATCTTCCTTACCGGTAGAGATAGCGATATTGATAAAATCCTCGGTTTAGAAATTGGTGCTGATGATTATTTAACTAAACCATTTAACCCACGTGAATTGACAATTAGAGCACGCAATATTTTGAGTCGCATTGGCCAAAGCAGCGCTGAGCCGACACAAAGCATAGTGAGCTTCAATCAATGGACACTAGATGGTAACTCTCGCCAAATGACGAGCCCTGAAGGGGAGGTGATTGCAATACCTCGTGGAGAATACCGCGCTTTAAGTTTACTTATAAAAAATGCTGGTAAGATAATTTCTCGTCAAGAGCTAATTAAAGAAATGACCGGTCGAGATTTACGTTCTAATGACCGGACTGTTGATGTAACAATAAGACGATTACGCAAGCACTTTGAGTTAAATCCAAATACGCCTGAGCTTATTAATACAATTCACGGTGAAGGCTATCGCTTTGTAGGGTCTCTAGACTAGGTTATTTCCGCAGCCCTCTACTGGGCTGCTACGCTAAAATAAAATTGAATACAGTCACCCTCACTTACTTTCTAACCATGCTTTAAAAGCAAGTTCTGCTTGCTCATTTGATAGCTTCAGCTCAGCTAATAATACCGCCTTTCTTTCTTTCGGTGCATCTAGTTTCTCTAATAACTTCAATTGACCATGTAATTGATACATACCAACACTCGCTGTGGCGCCTTTCATTTTATGGCAATGCTCTTGCCAATCTGAAAAGGAAGAATTTAGCTGGGCATGTTCAATATCATGAAGATAGATTTCAGCTTGCTGACAGTATAAAGCGAACATTTGTTCAACAATCGCTTTACCTAAGCTATCTAAATAACCTTGAAGTAACTCCAAATCTAAGTAATAACTTATTTGTTCACTTTGCACAGACACACCTTTCACAGTCAATAATAAAGAATATGCATATATTACCTTAGTAATAAAAACCAGACAAACTTATTGAAAAATAGAGGGAAATACACCTCTGATGTATATTATTTATCTATAGTTCAACAACAGTAATGATTACCATTAAAAAATAAGCTAGAATATGCGCCCTTAGATCTACTCTTCGTCTTATTGTAAGAAAGCTTCGGAGATTAGTTAGTAACTATCGTTAAAAGTGGAGTCGAAATGTCGACATCAATGCCAGATATCGCCAATCATACAACAGCTCAAACCGAAGGTACTCTTGACTGGGTCGGTATGAGTAATATTGAAATGCCTATTATGGTCGCCTCTAAAGGCGAAAGCGAGCGTATGGTCTCGGCTCATATTGATGCGTTTGTAAATTTAAAAGAAGCGCAAGCTAAAGGCATTCATATGTCACGCCTTTATCTACTTATTGATGAGTTATCTACTAGTAATGTACTTAACTATCAAAGTTTAGTGAGTTTACTTGATGGTTTTATAAGTAGTCATCAAGAGTTAAGTGACCAAGCTAAGGTACAATTTAGCTTTGATTATCATTTACGGAGAAAATCATTAATTAGTGGCAAAGAAGGCTGGAAGGCGTACCCAGTGATACTTACTGGCTTACTAAATAAGGGCCACCTCACTATTGAGTTGACCATTGATGTGCCTTATTCATCTACTTGTCCATGTTCTGCAGCCCTTGCTCGACAATTAATACAGCAAGCTTTTCAGGACAAATTTGCACAGCAGAGTGAATTAGCCTTAACTGATATTCATGATTGGTTAGGTACCACGGAGGGCATTGTAGCGACCCCTCATTCACAGCGCTCTGTTGCTGAAGTGAAAGTTAAATTAAATTCAACTGTTAATGACTTTCCTATCACCGAATTAGTTGACCTCATTGAAGATTCATTACAAACACCTGTACAAGCTGCTGTTAAGCGCGAAGATGAACAAGAGTTTGCTCGTCTTAATGGTCAAAATTTAATGTTTTGTGAAGATGCTGCACGTCGTTTACAACACAGTATGAATCAAGCAGAACATTTTGATGACTTCTGGCTACGTATCAACCATCTAGAATCACTCCATGCCCATGATGCTGTCAGTGTCACCACCAAAGGTGTTGACGGTGGATATCAGCCATAAAAAAATTCTACCCTGATAAAATAAAAGCCAATAGTGATTTATCTCTATTGGCTTTTTTGCTTTTAGCTCTTTAATTTTGCAATGAAAAAAAAAGTCCCATAAATTGAATAAATATTGAATATTCCCTCATGACATACACACCCCGCAAATGTAATTTTATTTCATAAAATTTCATTATGTGAAAGACAAAGCCGCTTACCAAAACATATAAGTCAGTAATTACAATCACATACAATATTTGCATTTCATTTTAACGTTACAGAGCATTACAAACATGTAAATTAATTACGAGCAAAAGCTCTATTTTAATTGACGTTTGGCTAATAACTGAGTAATGTTCAACGTCCACTTACTTAATAAGAAGAGTAATTATGCATTTTTTCCATGCCTTTATTCTTCTTTTACTGTCCTGTGAGTAAGTTGGCTTATTATTTAGGAGAAAAGAATGCAGCTTTATGATCATAGCGTCCAAAAAGACAACTGTGGCTTCGGTTTAATCGCCCACCAACAGGGTGAAACCAGTCACAAACTAATTAAGACAGCTATTTCCGCTTTAGATCGTATGCAACATCGTGGTGGTATTGCCAGCGATGGTAAAACAGGTGACGGTTGTGGTTTGTTATTACAAAAACCAGACAGCTTTTTTCGCGCTGTTGCCGCAGATAATAATTGGAAGTTAGGTAAAAAATATGCGGTAGGCATGATTTTCCTAAGCCCAGATCCTATTGAAGCTGCACTATCTAAAAAAGTATTAGAAGAAGAGTTAGCCAATGAAAGCTTAACTTTAATAGGCTGGCGCACCGTACCTACTGACACATCAGTACTTGGTGAGATAGCTATAGGAAATTTACCAACAATAGAGCAAGTTTTTGTTGATGCCCCTCCAGGATGGAGAAATCTAGAACTAGAACGCCGCTTATACATGGCACGTCGTCGTGCTGAAAAACGTATTACTGACGAACGATTTTATGTAGCAAGCTTGTCTTGTTTAGTAACTATCTACAAAGGCTTAATGATGCCTGTAGATTTACCTAATTTTTACCTCGATTTAGCTGATATTAGAATGCAAAGTGCTATTTGTGTATTCCATCAGCGCTTTTCAACCAATACCTCTCCGCAGTGGCATTTAGCTCAACCATTTCGTTATTTAGCACACAATGGTGAAATCAATACGATTAATGGCAACCGTCAATGGAGTCGAGCGAGAACTCATCGCTTTAAGTCACCGTTATTACCTGACTTACAAGACGCCGCACCTTTTGTTGGTCAAAAAGGCTCAGATTCATCTTCTTTAGATAATATGCTTGAGCTATTTTTAGCGGGTGGCATGGATTTATACCGTGCTATGCGTTTGTTAATGCCACCGGCATGGCAAAACAGTCCATTAATGGACGATGATTTACGCGCCTTCTATGAATTTAACTCTATGCATATGGAACCGTGGGATGGCCCTGCTGGCGTAGTTATGACTAACGGTCGTCATGTTGCCTGTAATCTTGATAGAAATGGACTACGCCCTGCCCGTTATGTAATCACTCGTAATGGTTTCATAACCCTCGCCTCTGAAGTCGGTATTTGGGATTATGGTGAAGATGAAGTAGTAGAAAAAGGCCGAGTAGGTCCTGGTGAAATGCTCGCCATTGATACCTATACAGGTAAAATATCTCATTCATGTGATATTGATAATGACCTTAAAGACCGTCATCCGTATAGAGAGTGGTTAGATAAAAATATTCGTCATTTAGTACCGTTTGACCAACTCGAAGCTAACTTGATTGGCCAACGTGTGTTTACTGATACCGAAATGAGTCAGTATCATAAAATGTTCAATTATAGCTATGAAGAAATTCAGCAAGTCATTAGAACATTAGCTGAGAATGGCCAAGAAGCAACAGGCTCCATGGGTGATGATACTCCTATGGCTGTACTATCAAGTCAAACCCGTACTTTATATGACTATTTCCGCCAACAGTTCGCGCAAGTAACAAACCCGCCAATAGATCCATTACGTGAACGTTATGTCATGTCACTTGGTACCTGTATTGGCCGTGAGCATAACGTTTTTAACGAAACGTCTGGCCATGCAGATCGTATGTTATTCTCAACACCTGTACTTATGTATACAGGTTTAAAGCAATTACGTGAATTAGATCCTGAGCATTATCGCTCAGATACACTAACCTTAAGTTATAAAGCTGAAGAAGGCTTAGAAGCCGCTATAAGACGACTATGTGATGAAGCCGAATCATTTGTTCGCAATAGTGGCACTGTTATCTTGGTATTGTCGGATAGAAATATCCAAGCAGGTTTACTAGTTATACCTGCAGCGATGGCTGTTGGTGCAGTTCAAAAACGTTTAGTCGATCAACAACTACGTTGTGATTCAAATATCATTGTCGAAACTGGCTCTGTTCGTGACTCACATCAATACGCAGTATTACTTGGCTTAGGTGCTACGGCAATATATCCTTACTTAGCGTTTGAAACTATTGAGCAACTTGTTGAACAAGGACAAATAGATTTATCAGCCCGTGATGCTATCGTTAATTATCGAGAAGGCATTAACAAAGGTTTATTGAAAATATTGTCTAAAATGGGTATTTCTACCATTGCCAGCTACCGTTGTGCCGGCTTATTTGAAGTCATTGGTTTAAACGAAGATATCATGGAGCTTTGTTTTAGTGACTTACCTAGCCGCCTTAAAGGGGCTGATTTTAGTGATATCCAACAAGATGGTGTTAACCTAACCCGAAGAGCATTTTTACCTCATCAAAAAGTTAATCATGGCGGCTTATTAAAGTATGTTCATGGTGGTGAGTATCACGCTTTTAACCCTAATGTTGTTAACTACTTACAACGTGCGGTGCAAAACGGTGATTATAACGATTATCGTACTTTCGCTGATGAAGTGAATAATCGTCCCATTGCCACTATCCGTGACTTATTAAAACTCAAAGATGATTGCGAGCCCATTGCACTTGATCAAGTTGAAGCTGAAAGTGAAATGTTCAAACGTTTCGATAGCGCAGCGATGTCGGTTGGTGCACTTAGCCCCGAAGCACATGAAGCCCTTGCTATTGCAATGAACCGCTTAGGTGGATTTTCAAACTCAGGTGAAGGTGGTGAAGATGAACGCCGTTACGGTACCGTTAAAAACTCTCGTATCAAGCAAATTGCTTCGGGACGTTTTGGTGTTACTCCACACTACTTAGTCAATGCAGACGTATTACAAATAAAAGTAGCACAAGGTGCGAAACCTGGCGAAGGTGGTCAGCTACCTGGTGATAAAGTATCACCATTGATTGCTAAATTACGTTACTCGGTCCCTGGTGTTACCTTAATTTCTCCACCACCACATCACGACATTTATTCGATTGAAGATTTAGCACAGCTCATCTTTGACTTAAAACAAGTGAATCCAAAAGCCGTTATTTCCGTTAAACTAGTTTCTGGTCCCGGTGTTGGTACAATTGCCTCAGGTGTTGCTAAAGCCTATGCCGACTTTATTACTATTTCAGGTTACGACGGTGGTACTGCTGCCAGTCCACTTACTTCAGTCAAATATGCAGGCTGTCCATGGGAAATGGGTTTAGCTGAAGCACATCAATCATTGGTGACTAATGGCTTACGTCATAAAGTGCGCTTGCAAGTTGATGGTGGTTTAAAAACTGGTGTAGATATTGTTAAGGCTGCTATTTTAGGTGCCGAGAGCTTCGGCTTTGGTACTGCACCAATGGTTGCTTTAGGTTGTAAATTCTTACGTATTTGTCATCTAAATAACTGTGCTACTGGTGTAGCAACTCAAGATGAAGTTTTGCGCGAGCAGTTCTTTAAAGGCTTACCAGATCAAGTAATGAATTATTTTAAATTCATTGCTCGTGATGTCCGCGAAATACTTGCAAGCTTAGGTGTAGCAAGCTTAACTGACATTATCGGCAGAACTGATTTGTTAACTCAAATTGATGGCCTTACTTCTAAACAAAGTAAACTCGATTTATCACCTATTATTGCGCCTGTAGTTGCCGATGAAAATACCGCATTACATCAAACACAAGAAAACACCGCATTTGATAAAGGACAGCTAAATCAGGACATTTTAGCGGCTGCTAGTGAAGCTGTTGCTCATAGTAAAGGTGGTGAGTATCGCTTTGCGATTCAAAATACTGACCGATCTGTCGGTGCATCTTTATCCGGTGAAATTGCCCGTCATCATGGCGATCAAGGTATGGCGGCCTCTCCTATAACACTGCATTTATCAGGTACTGCTGGACAAAGTTTTGGCGTATGGAATGCAGGTGGTTTAAACATGATTTTAACCGGTGATGCCAACGATTATGTTGGAAAAGGTATGGCTGGCGGTAAACTTACCATTAAAGCTCCTGTAGGTGTCGATTACTCTAGTCATGAAACAATGATCATGGGTAACACATGTCTTTATGGCGCTACTGGCGGTAAATTATTTTCATCTGGCCGTGCAGGTGAGCGTTTTGCGGTACGTAACTCAGGTTGTCATGCTGTTATCGAAGGCACTGGGGATCATGCATGTGAATACATGACAGGCGGTATTGTTACCATCTTAGGTGATATTGGCGTTAACTTTGGTGCAGGCATGACTGGCGGTTTTGCTTATGTGTTAGATGAAGCCGGTGATTTAGATATTCGCTTGAATAAAGAGTCTATCGAAATGCTTGCGATTGAAGACTTAACCATTCACCAAGAACATCTACGCGGTATTATCAATCAACACTTTGAAGAGACAGGCAGTTTACGTGCTCAAGACATTCTTCATGATTTTGATAAATATGCCCCATTATTTAAATTAATCAAGCCAACTGCTACTGATGTTAAAACCTTATTAGGTCATCGTAGTCGTTCAAGTGCCGAACTTCGCGTACAAGCACAATAATTGATAAGTATTAAGGATTAAAATAATGAGTAAAAATGTTTATCAATTTATTGATGTAAAACGAATAGACCCTGCTAAAAAGTCGATCGAAGAGCGTAAAATTAACTTCGTTGAAATTTATCAGCCATTAGGTAATGAACAAAGTTCAGGTCAAGCTGACCGTTGTCTTGATTGCGGTAACCCATACTGTGAATTTAAATGCCCAGTGCACAATTACATTCCACAGTGGCTTGAGTTGGTGACTGAAAACCGTATATTTGAAGCCGCTGACTTATGTCATGAGACTAACAGCCTACCAGAAATGTGTGGCCGAGTTTGTCCGCAAGATAGGTTATGTGAGTCTGCCTGTACGTTAAATGATGAGTTTGGTGCAGTAACCATAGGTAATATTGAAAAACATATTACCGATACTGCCATTGCACAAGGTTGGAAGCCTGATTTATCACACGTAGTTAAAACAGGAAAACGTGTTGCTGTTATTGGTGCTGGTCCTGCTGGTATTGCTTGTGCTGACGTATTAACCCGTAACGGAGTTGATGCCGTTGTTTATGACAGACACGCACAAATAGGTGGCTTACTTACTTTTGGTATTCCATCCTTTAAATTGGAAAAAGAAGTGATACAAACTCGCCGTGAGATTCTAGAAGGCATGGGTATAGAGTTTCGTTTAAATATGAACGTAGGCACTGATATAAGTTTCCAAGAAATTAGCGACGAGTATGACGCTGTTTTCTTAGCACTAGGTACCTACAAAGATATGAGTGGTGGTTTTGCTAATGAAGGTGCACAGGGTGTTTATAACGCTTTAGACTTCTTAATTGGTAATACTCAGAACTTAATGGGCATCACTGCAGCGGATAATGCGCAAGTTAAGCCTTATGTAAATTTCAAAGATAAAAAAGTGGTTGTTTTGGGTGGCGGTGATACTGCGATGGATTGTGTACGTACTTCAATCAGACAAGATGCTACGACTGTTACCTGTGCATACCGCCGTGATGAAGCCAATATGCCGGGCTCTCCTCGTGAAGTTCAAAATGCCAAAGAAGAAGGTGTTAATTTTGAGTTTAATCTTCAGCCGCTTGATATTGCTGTAGACGAGCAAGGCACTGCTATCGGGGTTAAGTTTGTTAAAACACAACTTGGTGCTGCTGATGCTAACGGTAGACGTAATCCTGAGCCTATAGCCGGTAGTGAGTTTGTCATGGAAGCCGATGCAGTTGTTATCGCTTTTGGTTTCTTACCAAGCCCGCCTAAATGGATGGTTGATGCTGGCGTAGAACTAGATTCACGTGGCCGTGTTGTTGCCGTTGATAGCTCTGCTTTTGCCTTGCAAACAACGAAACAGAATGTTTTCGCTGGTGGTGATATGGTGTTAGGTTCAGATCTCGTTGTAACGGCTATTGACCAAGGCCGTAAAGCAGCAATGGGTATATTAGACTTTGTTACTCAATAACGTAAAGTTAGCTAGCTTGTTACCTTAAGCGAAACAGCCTTAGTAAAAAGGCGGTTTGATAAATAGAAAAAGCTGTACGCTAATAACGTACAGCTTTTTTATTATTCAATTTTCGGCTATTAAAGCTTAACAGCTAAAGTTATTTAGCTATACGCTCATAGATACAGAAATCTAATTGGTGGACATTCTTTTCATCACTCGCTCTAAGCTCGCTAGCTACCATTTTCCAACTACCATCATCGTAATGAGGGAATTGTGTATCGCCTTCAATATTTGCCTTTATGTGGGTGATATAGAGTCTTTGTGCTGCTGGAAGGCAATGCTTGTAGATAGCGCCACCGCCAATCACCATTATCTCTTCAACCCCCTCAGTACCATCTGAGCCATCAACTAAAGCTAGTGCTTGCTCTACAGAGGTCACAGTATCTACGCCTTCCGCCCCCTTGCCTTGTGGAACATAACTTTCATCGCGGGATATAACGATATTACGACGCCCTGGTAACGGCCTACCAATTGATTCATAGGTTTTACGTCCCATGATAATGGGCTTACCTAGGGTAGCTTTTTTAAAGTAGGCTAAATCGGCTGGTAAGTGCCATGGCATATCATTATCTTTGCCAATTATATTATTATCAGCAGTCGCAACTATCATAGATAAAATGGTCATTCAAAACTCTCAAAGTTATACCAATCAGGTTAATTAACTGATCACTTAGCGAGAATTAAAAGGCTTAGAGGCAAGGCATTGATTGAAGAGAATGGTTATTCCCTTGTCAAAATCAATAACGCCGCATATAAGCCTTTTAAACTCGCCCTTTGGGAACTCAGTAGCAAACTGATAACATCACAAAATGAATAAAATATAGAATAACTATGTTTAATACATTTTTTTTGTTCTAAGCTCGCTGCTGTAGTTCTAAGTTGCTCAGTTAATTAATCCGTTTGGTATTATTTCCGTATTTCACGAAAAAAAGGTAAAAAAAAGCACTTGTTTATACAAATAAACAAGTGCTAAATATCAATATGGCTTACTATTGGCGATATTCTACTTCAACGTCGTAGTCATCTTCATCCCAATCATCATCATCTAAGTCATCATCTAATGTATGAGCAGCGATAGTTTCTTCATGATAAGTATCCCATTTAAACTCAACAGTTTTACCATCAATCACTTCTTCTTCTTCAGGTGGTAATTCTTCAATAAAAGTCATCACTTTCTGTGTTAACTCTTTTGTACCTGAACGATTAAATGCAGAGATACTATGCACCTCACCTTCCCAACCAAGACCCTCTAAGATCCTATCGGTAATTTCTTTCGCTTCTTCTTCGAGCACTAAATCAAGTTTATTGAAAACAACCCAGCGAGGCTTCCCTGCTAGTTTTTCATTATGTTGCTCTAACTCACTGATAATAACTTTAGCGTTATCTAATGGGTCTGAGCCATCTACAGGCATGATATCAATGACGTGCAACAATATACGACAGCGTTCAAGATGCTTTAAGAACTGTGTCCCTAAACCAGCGCCATCAGCTGCACCTTCGATAATACCGGGAATATCAGCAATAACAAAACTACGCTGTGTATCTAAACGTACTACACCTAAATTAGGTACTAAAGTAGTAAACGGGTAATCAGCAACTTTCGGTGTTGCTGCAGAAACACTACGTATTAACGTAGACTTACCTGCATTAGGAAGCCCTAAAAGACCAACATCAGCAAGTAACAGCAATTCTAATTTAAGATTACGAATTTCACCTGGCGTACCATCCGTTCTTTGGCGAGGTGAGCGGTTGGTACTACTTTTAAAACGTAAATTACCTAGACCATGCCAGCCGCCTTTAGCAACAAGCATTTTCTGGCCTTTATGCGTTAAATCGCCGATTTGCTCACCCGTATCTTGATCGACAGCACGAGTACCAACAGGTACTTTAAGCACTAAATCATCAGAGCCTTTACCTGTACAGTTTTGTGGTTGACCATTTTGGCCACGTTTAGCACGATGAAAACGTTCAAAACGGTAATCGATTAAGGTATTTAAACCTTCATCTGCCATCAGGTAGACATCGCCACCATCACCGCCATCACCACCATTAGGGCCGCCATACTCAATAAATTTTTCTTTACGGAAGCTGACACAGCCGTTGCCGCCATCACCCGCTTCAACTCTGATCTCAGCTTCATCTACAAATTTCATGGAATCTCAATAACCCTAATATGGTAAGTCTTTTA
>Ga0209395_1000428_pt1 | contig 62293 bp, 59 predicted proteins | sample GOMGulsemesocosm_3_FD_184635 | JGI IMG/M metagenome (GOLD analysis project Ga0209395, IMG submission 184635) | Methane-oxidizing microbial communities from mesocosms in the Gulf of Mexico - GOM9D Gulf of Mexico (SPAdes) (version 2) | ecosystem: Environmental > Aquatic > Marine > Cold seeps...
CATGGATGTAGCTCATTAGGGTAATGCAGGAGCAATTACCGAGCCAGCTACACCACACAGGCTCTGCCTTGTACAAAACCCAAACAACTCGCTGCAAAAACAAGCTACAAAGATCAACAGACCCTAGGCGTCTAGGGAAAAGTTAACCAGTTGCTGACACTCTGTTTCAATCGCCGACTTCAAGTTTAATTCTTGTTCTGCTCGCTTGATGTCAAAGCGCATTCGGTCTTGCTTCTTCAGCGCTTTATATCCTTGGTGTGTTGGATAATCGGCTAAGAAACTGTCGAGTTGATGCAACGAAGGAAACGCCGCAGGATAATCACAATCTTGCTCGGCGTAGACTTTCTCTAGTAAGCGACAGATTCGGATTGCAGCTTCCGATAATTCACATTGCTGCTCAATAACGGCTTTTGAAATCAATTGAATACTATCAATTAAATAGAGGTTATGTTTGTCTATTTCTGCATTTCGCTGTGCTAACTTAAGTTGCTGCTGATCGCTTTGTAACTTAACCTGAGCGAGTAGCTTACCGGCATACAAACCCAAAATTAAGATGATTACACCAGCAACAACTAATAAGGAAACTACGAGTCCACTCATTTACGTTTGAACTCGTCAAACTCAGAGCTATCAATTTGTTGCCATTCTTCTTTAGTTTCTTCTTCTTCTTGCTCTTCTGCGTCATCATCATCGATACCAAGTTCTTCAAGTAACTTACGGTGATGTGCCGTCTGATGGTCGATATAGGCAGAATCTTTTGCTGATAGCTCATCACCCGCATCAAGTTGGTCGAGCAAGCTATTTAAGCGCTCGTCATTTTCGATGTTCGCTAGCTGTTGCTCAGGAGACAATACTGGCTGAGGTTTTAGCTTTTTAAGCGTAACTCTTGGCTCGAGTGTCTTTGACGCCGCTTGTGGCACTAACTCAATGGCTTTCTTGCTACCAATTTTGGCATCAATGGGCTTGTTAATGCCATGACCTGAGCCTGCTCTACTCTTCTTCGCACCATCGATATTTGCTTTGGCACCTGAAGGGCGACCTTTGCCTTTCTTTTTACTGAGAGCCTTAATGCGCTCAGCTTGTTTTAGTAACGGTTTTTTTGCCGCGCCGATCGATTTTTCGGTGCGATTTTTCTTTATACGAGTCATAGCGATTTTTTACCTAGATTAATTAAGGCGTTTATACCAGATTTGAACGGTAAGATCAGTAGTAGAGGGTGAAAAATGTGCACAAACAAAGAAATTAGGCAATAAAAAAGGCGACAGATAAATCTGTCGCCTAAGTGAATATACACTACTTTTATATTTGAGCTCTCCTTCAAAGATAAAAGAAAGGTTGTATCTTAATGTTCACATTCCCAATATTTTTTTCAACTTCCATGCTGATAAGGGTGAAATTAAGTATATTCTTATTATTATCGCTCTGATGATAAAGATTAGCTTTAAACAGCAAACTAACCAACAATATCAATAATGAGCAATCCTACATGGTAGGAACGTTTCTTAAAATTAAGAAAACTAAGTGAGAAACACAGCTTCTCATGCCTAAAAGGCTTTTTATTATTTTCCTAGAAAACTAGGTTTGCTTAAAATAAGCAATTTAAAAGTACAAATTAATACAACATGTACAAAGCACTAAACAAGGTGCCTGATATTATTTTTCTAAAATACTGATCTTACTCAGTTGTAATCGAACGCTTATTATTTTGTATTTTAATTTTTATCTTGAGGTGCGCTCAACTGGGACACACTTTACTGGTGTATCACTTGTTAACAAGAGAATATTGAAATATATTTGCGCGGCAATATTTACAATAAATCTTTATTGTTTGTTTTTTAAGTATAATTTACAATTGAGACGTTTACGTAATGGCTAATGTCTTACGAACTTGGCGGCTTTAATCGCGCTTGCTTTAAGGGTGATATCTCAATTGTAAAAAGTTCATTTTTTATTTTAAATAGCTACACATTTAATTTTTAGCTTAATTATTAAGCTGTTATTATGGTGTATGAGAAAAAGCCGCTAAATAGTCTTAGATTGCAATATTTCTTTACTAGCGCGTCAACTAATAACATTAATTCCGACAATTAGCAGATCACTTGTACTGGTTGAGATCTATGATTACATCGGTACCTCCACGGATGGAGGTACTTAGCGATAGCAGGACGCGGTAGTTGTGCTCTCAATGCTAGTAGCAAGCTATTACTCGGCAATGTGCTCCTCGATAACTGCTCCTACGTTATTCTAATGACGTTCATCCATGAACGAATGCATTGCTTAATATCGACATCCATGTCGAAATTAGCGAAACCCAGGATCATCTCGCTAACTTCACGAAGGTATCATTTTTTCAATCACCACATGGCATTAATGAACTAATACCATTTGTATTAATTATTTGATCTTGTTGTGCGAAGAGAAAATAGTCGAGAACAAGGCGCTCGAATGACCAATAGCGGGCTATTGGGATTGAGAGCAACGCCGTAGTCGTCAATTTTAACGAGTACAAGTGGTCAGTTATTAAATGCAAATGGTATAATAGCAAAGGTAATCGCGGCGGAGAGCCAATGTACTCCCCTAATCTACTTAACGCGAAAACTTGAAGGGGAAGTTACAAATAGTACAGGCACAAAAAAACCGCTGTAAAAGCGGCTTCAAATTATGCTGGCAGTGTTTAGTTTAGTGTAGGCCCACTAAATACTTAGCTAATGCATCAATTTCAGTGTCTGTTAGGCGCTGAGTCGTATCAACCATCATACCTTGTGGATCGTTTGCACGTTCACCACTGCGGAATTTTTTAAGTTGTGCAACGATGTAACCTTCGTTTTGGCTAGAAATTTTAGGGAATTTAGCAAGACCGGCACCATTGCCACGAGGACCGTGACACGACATACATGCTGGAATGTTACGCTCTCTGTCACCACCAAGATATAACGGCTTAGCAATGGCGATTGCTGATTCAACAGTCTCGCCTTCTGTCACTGCTAATGAGCTGAAATGAGCAGCAATATCAGCCATATCAGCTTCTGACAACGCGGCAACCATACCCATCATGATTGGGTCTTTGCGAGCGCCAGATTTGAAATCTTTCAATTGTTTGACGATGTAGTCGGCGTGTTGCCCAGCAAGTTTTGGGTAAATTGCAATAGGAGCATTACCATCGGCGCCATGACAAGCAGTACACATCGCTGCTTTGGCTTTTCCTGCTTCTGCGTTACCTGTTGCGTTGGCTGTACCAACTAAACTGACTAAAAGTGTTAGTGCGATAGCTATTTTTTTCATGGCTTCTCAACTTTTTACGGATTAATTTGAATTGCTATTACTCACATACCAAGTAGGCATGTTAAACTTATATTTATTATTTCTACTTATTCTACATGAAAAAATCAAAAAGTAATCAGCTGTTCGTTGATTGCGTTAAGTTTTTTGGAGCAAAACGTGCCAGATATAAAAATTAACTTCGAAGCTGCATCTTTTTTGACTAGTGCACCTAATATTTCTCACATGCATATGCCCGCTGATGTTGGCTATGAGATAGCGTTTGCTGGTCGTTCTAACGCCGGTAAATCGAGCGCTTTAAATACGATTACGCGCCAAAATCATCTGGCACGTACCAGTAAAACGCCAGGGCGTACTCAGTTAATTAACATTTTCGAGTTAGACCCACAGCGTCGTCTAATTGATCTACCAGGCTATGGGTTCGCCAAAGTTCCGCTAGATATGAAACTAAAGTGGCAGAAATCGCTAAGTGAGTACCTACAGAGTCGTCAATGTCTCCGTGGTTTAGTGATTATGATGGATATCCGTCATCCTCTTAAAGAGCTCGATGTCAATATGATCCGTTGGGCGGTTGAGAGTGATTTGCCAGTATTGGGCCTGTTGACTAAATGTGACAAATTAAAGTCTGGCGCACGCAAAGCTGCGGTATTAAAAGCGCGTCGGGACTGTTTAGCTTATGGCGGTAATATAACCCTACAAGCATTCTCATCGCCTAAGGTTATTGGTAAGGCTGAAGCGATTGCGATCATGAGTCAATGGATGCAACCGGATGAAGAACTAGTCGATAACACGAAAGAGTTAGATGAGTTAGGGGATGATGAGGTCTAGCCTTGCATTTCTAGAGCAGTTTGAACAGATTGAACTGCTACTATCTAACACACGGCAATATTGGCAAATATCGCCGTTTGAATTGCTTAAATTTCCTTGGAATAATGATCCTAAACTGTGTGATTTTCTAGCACAATTGTCTGATGACGAAATTGAAAGTCTTGATCGTGACGATCAGGCACTGCGACATGCAATGTCGCCATTTTTTTCACTGTCATTAGACGTTCTAGCTCCTTTGTCATTGAATGAAGAGTCTTTAGCTCATATTCCAGCGTGGTTTAACGCGGGAATTAAAGGACGAAAATGGGCTCAAATTGAAAAGTTTGCCGCTCAGATCCCCTCCAAACCTACGCCTATACTAGAATGGTGTGCCGGAAAAGGGCATCTTGGGCGCGCGTTGTCATTTAGCCAGCAGCGTGAAGTTGTGAGTGTTGAATGGCAGCATAATCTCTGTGAGCAAGGGACAGTGCTTGCTGAGAAACATTGTGTCCAGCAACAATTTATTCAAGCTGATGTATTTATACCTACCGACCATTCATTATTGACCGATGGGCAACATGCTATTGCGTTGCATGCCTGTGGTGATTTACACATTGAGTTGCTTAAACAAGCAACTCGCGCTGGCACGTCGAGCATCACTATTGCGCCGTGTTGTTATCATCTAGTGCGAGCTGATCGATATCAGCCGTTGTCAGCAGCGGCAAAACGCAGCCTTTTGCAACTTAATAAGCACGATTTAAGTTTGTCGATGGCACAAACTGTAGTCGCGACACAACGCGTAAGAACGTACCGTCGTGTTGAAGTGGCGTGGCGTTTAGGTTTTGACCTGTTGCAACGGAAACTGCGATGCTGCGATGAATATTTACCATTACCATCGATTAAACAATCGATGTTAGCGGGGGAATTTATTGATTTTTGCCGTTGGGCCTGCCAAGTAAAGTCATTGGTACTGCCAGATGATTTTAATATTCAACCTTATGAACAGTTAGGTTGGCAACGACGTAAGATTAACGCCAGAATCGAATTAGTGACCCATGCGTTTCGAGCAATATTGGAACGTTGGTTGTTGCTAGACCGTGTGTTATTTCTTAGTGAACAGGGTTATCAAGTTGAACTCAGCGAATTTTGTGATCACAAGATCACGCCGCGAAATGCCTTAATTACCGCATACCGTAAGTAAGACCATATATGGTATAAGTTGATGACTCTGATAGATTGGCGAAATTCTCGAGGTAAAAAAAAGTCCCCTTACTGATAAGGGGACTTAATAACATACTTTAGTGTAATGCTAGTTAAACATTAGAATACAAAGTGTTCGCTATCGATTGCAGCTAGAGTACTGTTACCAGCTTTAATCATTGCTACGTGTGACAATGTACGTGGCAAGATACGGGCAAAGTAGAAGCGCGCTGTATCAAGTTTAGCTTGATAGAATGCGGCATCACCTTCGCCTGAAGCAAGTTTACGTTGTGCAACATCAGCCATTTTTGCCCAGAAGTAAGCAAGTGAGACGTAACCAGAGAACATTAAGTAATCAACAGATGCTGCGCCTACTTCATCTTGGTCTTGCATAGCTTTCATGCCTACTTCCATGGTGATTTCACCCCATTGCTTGTTAAGATCAGCAAGTGGTTTAGTGAATTCATTCATCGCTTCATTGTCGCTTTGTGACTTAACGAAGGTATGAACAATTTTAGTGAAGTTCTTTAGTAGCTCGCCTTGGCTCATTAGTACTTTACGGCCTAATAGATCAAGTGCTTGGATACCTGTTGTTCCTTCATAAAGCATTGAGATACGTGTATCACGAACGATCTGTTCCATGCCCCATTCTTGAATGAAACCGTGACCACCAAAGACTTGAACACCATGGTTCGCTGACTCGTAACCTGTTTCAGTCATGAATGCTTTCATGATAGGCGTTAAAAACGACAGTAAATCACTCGCTTCTTTACGTGCTTCAGGTGTTGCGCCACCATGAGCGATATCGTTTTGTTGGGCACCGAAATAAATCATTGCACGGTTACCTTCAGCGAATGCTTTTTGCGTTAGCAGCATACGACGAACATCTGGGTGAACGATGATTGGGTCAGCAGCGCCTTCAGGGTTCTTAGCACCACTCAATGAACGCATTTGTAAACGGTCTTTAGCGTAAGTCAACGCGCCTTGAAATGAACCTTCAGCGGCAGAAAGACCTTGGATTGCAGTACCGATACGCGCACTGTTCATGAAGGTGAACATGCAGTTAAGACCACGGTTTTCAGCGCCGATTAGGAAACCTTTCGCGCCATCAAAGTTCATTACACACGTTGAGTTACCGTGGATGCCCATTTTGTGTTCGATTGAACCACAGCTCACTTCATTTTTCTCAAGTACGTTGCTTTGAGCATCGATGTGAAACTTAGGAACGATAAATAGTGAGATACCTTTAGTACCTGAAGGTGCGCCTGGAAGACGAGCCAATACGATATGGATGATATTCTCAGCCATGTCGTGCTCACCAGATGAAATGAAGATTTTAGTACCACTGATGTTGTAGCTACCGTCTTCATTTGGCTCTGCTTTAGTGCGTAGTAGCCCTAAATCAGTACCAGCATGTGGTTCTGTTAGACACATGGTTCCAGTCCACTCACCGCTAATTAGCTTAGGTAAGTAAGCTTGTTTTTGCTCAGTGGTACCGTGGCTCGTTAATGTATTCATACAACCATGACTAAGGCCTGGGTACATGCCCCAAGACCAGTTAGCAGTACCAACCATTTCGCTGATCACAGAACTTAGCGATTCAGGTAGACCTTGACCACCAAAATCGGTGTCATGTGCTAGCGATGGCCAGCCACCTTCAACATATTGACTGTATGCTTCTTTAAAGCCATCAGGTGTTGTTACGCTACCATCTTCATGGCGAGTACAACCTTGCTGATCACCCGATTGGTTTATTGGAGAAAGAATTTCTTCAGAGAATTTAGCGGCTTCAACTAAAATAGCGTTAACAAGGTCCGGTGATGCTTCTTCGGCGCCTGGAAGGTTAGCGTAATGTTGTTCGAAGTCTAAAACTTCGTTCATTACAAATTCTATGTCTTTTAGGGGGGCTTTATATTCTGGCATGCTCAACCTCGGTAATCAGCTATTAATCATTATTGTTACGGTTTCAAAACGCTTGTTTGAAACATACGTTAGATTCGATAGTAACAGCAGATCAGACCAGAGTATAGAGTTGCGGTTCAAAAAAGATAAAAAAGCGCTGTTTTTTTAATCTTTAATGGCAATGGAGCAATAGATTTTAAATGGAGAGAAAAGAAATGCTGCAGTAGAACTCTGCAGCATTTTAGCTAACGTCGTTAAAGGTTAACGAGTACCGAAGACGACGATAGTCTTACCGTGAGCGGAGATTAATCCTTGCTCTTCAAGTAATTTTAGAACTCGACCCACAGTCTCCCGCGAACAACTCACTATTTGACCGATCTCTTGGCGAGTGATCTTTATTTGCATACCATCAGGATGAGTCATCGCATCGGGTTGCTTACATAAATTCAATAGCGTTTGCGCGATACGGCCGGTGACATCTAAAAATGCTAAGTCGCCAACTTTTTCACTGGTGCTTTGTAAACGTGCTGCCATCTGTGTAGACAATCGCATCAATATTTCAGGATTGGTTTGTATCAATTGCTTGAAACGAGCAAATGATATTTCAGCAATCACACAGGCTTCGCGGGTTTTTACCCAAGCGGTGCGCTCTGGTTCGTCTTCAAATAACGCGAGTTCGCCAACAAAGTCACCTTTGGACAAATAGGAGAGAATCATCTCTTTACCTTGCTCATCTTTGATAAGTACAGCAACAGAGCCTTCTACGATGTAATACAGGGTGTCTGCGACATCCCCGCGATGTATTAACGTACTTTTCTTTGGATACTTATGCATATGACACTGCGAAAGAAACCAGTCTATTACTGGATCTTGTTGCGGTTTTTGGATTACTGACATAAGCCCTCTTCTCTAATGGAGTGATGTATAAGTAAATAGTAGCTGATAACGGAGTAATTTACTATGAATTGACTTAAAATCCCTATAAAAGCTAGGTCTTATTGTCGACTAAATATTTCAATGCTCGCAATGCTGATGCTTAATTGGCGGGCATTGTTGGAACACTTACATTGCCAAATTAGTGCATCGGCGCACCACCGTCGCTTGTTATTTGCTCTTTATTGGTGCATCTTATGTTGTGTAACTGGCTGGAATTCATTTAATTACTAATAAAATCAATGAATAATATTGTTGGCTTGGTTAGTGCTTTATATTTTATATACAAAATACTAATAAATGGGAATACACACAATGAGCAAAGCGACAATGTTATTATCGGCTGCCATATTAGCGGCAGGTTCATATTCAGCGCAATCACACGCCGTTGAAGGACTATCGGCAAATGTTGGCGTGACCAGCAACTATGTATGGCGCGGCATGACGCAAACTAATGATCAAGCTGCGATTTCTGGTGGTATCGATTACGAAGCTGAGTCAGGGTTCTATGTGGGCACTTGGGCTTCAAACGTTGATTTTGGTGATGATACCAGCGCCGAAGTAGATTTTTATGCCGGTTATGGTTTTAAAACAGGTGAAGTAGACATTGACCTAGGTTATATTTTCTATGGTTTCCCTGGCTGTGGCGAATGTGATGCGAGTGAAGTGTACGCGAGTGCATCTTGGGAAGTTATCACGGTCGGCGCATTTGTGACTGCTGATTCTGAATCAGGAGCAGATTTTGGTGATGCTAGCTATATCTACGCAGACTTAGCGTTTGAAGTGGCACCAGAACTTGAACTTGCGTTCCATTACGGCATTTCAGACTCTGACGGTGGCGATAGTGTGAGTGATTATGGTGTTAGTTTAAGTAAGAATGACTTTACACTGTCAGTAACGGATGTTGATGACAATGCTGTAGAACCAAACCTATTGATTGCTATCTCTTACTCGATTGCTATCGATTTGTAATTGTTAAGTAGTCAAACAAAGGAGCATCTTAATTGAGGTGCTCCTTTTTTTATACCTAGCGTGCCTTGGTGAACGAAAACTAGCCCGCTTCGCTGTGTTCCTGTAGAATTACGCCATTTCATACTGACTGGAAATCGTAATGACCGATTATCTTATAGCCCCTTCAATTTTAGCCGCAGACTTTGCTCGTTTGGGCGAAGATGTCGATAGAGTATTGGCGGCAGGTGCTGACGTAGTGCATTTTGACGTGATGGATAATCATTATGTGCCAAACCTCACGATTGGGCCCGGTGTTTGTAAAGCACTACGCGACTACGGTATCACTGCACCGATAGATGTTCATTTGATGGTGACGCCAGTTGATGCGTTGGTGCCAGCCTTTGCCGAGGCCGGTGCATCGATAATTACCTTTCATCCGGAAGCGACGCAGCATTTAGATCGTACATTACAGTTGATTAAAGAGCATGGCTGTCAGGCTGGTGTCGTGTTAAACCCCGCCACGCCATTAAGTTGCCTTGAGTATATTATGGATAAACTTGATGTGATTTTGTTAATGTCAGTTAACCCCGGTTACGGTGGTCAGAGTTTTATACCATCGACGTTGGATAAATTACGTCAAGTTAGGCAATTAATTGACCAAAGCGGTCGAAATATTCGATTAGAGGTTGATGGTGGCGTCAAAGTCGATAATATTGCACAGATAGCGCAAGCGGGTGCCGACATGTTTGTCGCCGGCTCTGCGATCTTTAATCAACCAGACTATAAAGTGGTGGTTGACCAAATGCGAAATGAATTAGCTAACGTAAAGTAAATAAGAGAAATAATTGTCATGTCTAAACCTGTTGTTTTAAGTGGAATTCAGCCCTCTGGTGGCCTAACTATTGGTAACTATATTGGAGCAATCAGTCAGTGGTTGCCGATGCAGGAGCAGAATGAATGTTATTTTATGTTGGCAGATCTCCATGCCATTACGGTGCGCCAAGATCCTAAATTGATGCGCGAACGTGTTTTCGACTGCCTCGCGATGTACATTGCGTGTGGTTTAGACCCGAAGAAAAGCGCCATTTTTGTGCAATCTCAGGTGCCTGAACACGCTCAACTGGGTTGGATCCTTAACTGTTACACCCAAATGGGTGAGTTAAACCGCATGACTCAGTTTAAAGATAAGTCGCAACGTCATGCGTCAAACATTAATGTTGGGCTCTATGGTTATCCGGTGTTACAAGCAGCAGACATCTTGCTGTATCAAGCAGACCGTGTGCCTGTTGGTGAAGATCAAAAACAGCATATCGAGTTAACACGCGATATTGCTAATCGCTTTAACAATCTTTACGGCGATGTATTCAAGGTACCTGAACCATTCATTCCAAAGGTAGGCGCGCGCGTAATGAGTTTGCAAGAGCCGACCAAGAAAATGTCAAAGTCCGACGAAAACGCCAATAATTTTATTATGTTGTTGGATGAGCCGAAGACGATTGCGAAAAAGCTAAAGCGTGCCGTCACTGATTCCGATGAGCAATGTCGAATTTACTTTGATAACGCAGAAAAACCGGGTGTTTCAAACTTGTTGACCCTGCTTTCCAGTACCACTGGACGCAGCGTTGATGATTTAGTGCCAGATTATGAAGATAAGATGTATGGTCATTTAAAGAAAGATACCGCGGACGCTGTGTTGTCATTTATCGAGCCAGTGCAACAGCGCTACTTTGAACTGCGTAAAGATGAAACCGCATTACTCGCTATAATGAAAGATTCTGCAGAGCGAGCATCGGCGCGTGCATCGATTACGTTAGCCAAAGCGATGGATGCGGTAGGATTCATTGCTAGGTAATAGCATTGCCATGACAAAAAAACGCTAATTTAGCAGGCTGGTAGGAAACGGAGGGATAAATAATCTCTCCGTTTTTCTATCTGTTGATTTTAAAAAATGGTAAATCATGGTTGAATCCTAAATCATAATTCAACTCGACAAGGCCGAATAAAAACAACCGCATACGCTATAATGATTGTGTTAGTAAACCCCAGTTCACCCTTTAGGTCTGTATAATATAGTCATATTAAGTAAGATATAGAAACTGACCGTTGAGTCAAAATACATTACTTCTCTTGCACCATTGCCTTGAAGCTTCAGTCTATTCAACTAACTTTTTAGTATATTTTGATCTTGAGAATAGTTTTGTGAGCGTTACAGATAATCCTAAAACCAAAATTACAAAAAACAACTCCCACAAAGGGTGATTTAATAGGTTATCTATAGGGCGAAGTAAATCAACAAATATAAAGTGTGAGGCGTATATCCCCAAGGTCATTTTTCCAAGTGTAGAGAACATTTTATTTGATAATACCTTATGGCTAGACAATGACAGCAACATAGCTCCAACACCCATAAAATAAGTACCAAAAACAAAATCCTGTAACATTGAAGTATTGTATAACTTCATCAGAATATATATTTCAGTAAAATGAGTTAATACTCCTAACGAAAAAATGATCCCCCCTAGATAAAACCAACGCTTTGTTGGCGTTTTTGAAGAGATCCAATATCCAGTTACAAAAAGCAACATTCCAAAGAAAGGGCCATTTCTAGTGTTAAAATCAATTTTTATACCTAATTCTGTAGCACTATAGGACTTGGCAAAGACTCCGATAAAATAAAGAATTAAAGAAAGCAAAAATAAGGCAGGAATAGTCTTTGTTTTTACAAATATAGACGTAATTGAAGTACAGAGCATCAAACTTACTAAAAACCAAAGGTGTACTTTACTGCCTTGGAATATGAGGTTAGTTGGGTTTTCAATGCTGTTAATTAAATTCCAGTAAGCAACCTTAACAGGGCCTAAAAGTCCATATTCATATATCATGCTCAAATTGTATGGCATAAAATAAATTAGACACCAACCGAGATACAAGATTGTTAACTTTAAAAGCATTCTTTTAGCTACTAAAAGAGGGCATCCTCCTTTATTGATTTTGACGCCATAAAAATATCCTGAGATTGCAAAGAAGAAAGGAACTGCAAACCTTGCCAATTGGTTTATTGTAAGGTCGAGATAATAATATAAAGAATTAAACTCTTCGGAAGGAAGTGAAAATGGTCTTGTATGTATTGAAATTACTGACAATATTGCAAGCAACCTTATCGAATCTACACTAGTAAATCTCACTTTAATTCCTTTTAAACTCTTATTATCCAATATGGAAATAGTCTACTTAATATAACTATGCTGAGCTTTTTCAGTTTAATACAACTTGGATTCATATCGTAAGTGCATAACTTTTTTAGTAGAAAAGACGGTTAGTGATTTATAAACTGATCATCTTTTCTTCGGCAAGAGACGTAACAATGCAAACTCATAAACAACTAACCTATGCGCAACGATGCCAGATTTATGCGCTAAAGAAAACTAATATTTCCCATCGAGGGCAAGTTAGAAGATAAGTGGAGCCCAGCCAAATAATAGGCCTAGAGAAAAGTTAAATTATCAGACGCATAGCACGTTAATGAATAGACATATCGCTGCGTAACTGAATTATGAACTTCGAGGTTTAATCTGCCGTTTTTACTTTGCAATATTTAGTGCGTTAAAAAGAAAAAGGGACGAATAATCGTCCCTTAATTTCATACTCGCCTGCTAACTTAGCATTTTTTTATGCCTGGGGAAAGGGTATTAATCCTTCTTATTCGTCAGGTAAATTACGAGTTCTTCAAACAATTCTTGGCTTTTAATTGCTTTGTTATTCACTTGATATTTACCGTTGATGATAAATGTTGGTACGCCTCGAACATTAAATTTCTTGGTATTGTGAACCAATTTAGATATATTTCCCTTCACCATGAAGCTCGATGCCGCGCCGTCAAATTTAGCAGCATCAACACCGTGATCGATAAAAATTGTGCGGATATCATCTAAGGTAGAGATTCGACGTTTTTCTTTATGTACGGCAGCAAAAATTGCTGGGTTTACTTGGTCTTCCACTTTTAACAGTTGAGCAACGGCAGATGCATGGCTCATTTTTTTACCCAGGTCGCCACCGATGTAATCGACATGATTTTTAACAAACTTAACGTTGTCGCCTAGTTTTGGTTTTAACGCTGACACTAGCGGTTCAAAACGATAACATGCTGGACACAAGAAAGAGAAAAACTCGACCACTTGAGCTTGTTTGGTTGGAGCTGACGTACTAACGACAGTGTAATGGGTACCTTCGCTGAATTTTTCTGCTTGAACAAAAGGGCTTAAAATAAGTGCAAATAGCACCACTGCAAGTTTTTTCATGGGTAAAATCCTTTAAATAATTTGAGCATAGCCTATCATGATTTCACTATCAAAATAGTAATTTAGATTCATCATATAGAATTATTATTAATTCACGATGAACAGCCTATAGCTCAATGGTTCCGCGCGTCAATGAAAAAAACCTGGCATCGTGAGCGGAGGCTCTTGCAGCGCGAATATTTGCTCTTTAATAACCAGCACTTGTTGTTCCCAGTATTGCGGGGTATTAAACCACGGAAAGTTATGTGGAAATGCTGGATCGTCCCAGCGTTTCGCTAACCAATACATGTAATGAACAATTCTCATCGCGCGTAGTGGTTCGATCAATGCGAGTTCTTTAGCATCAAGTTCGCTAAATTCGTTATACCCCTCTAGAATTACATCGAGTTGTAGTATTTGATTTGCACGGTCGCCGTTAAGCATCATCCAAATATCTTGAATCGCAGGGCCGTTAACACTGTCATCTAAATCGACAAAATGAGGCCCGGTGTCGGTCCATAAAATATTGCCAGGATGACAATCGCCGAATATGCGCAGTTGCTCTACAGGGCCGACTGCTGATATTTTCTCTTCAATCAATGCGACAATATGATCTAATACGGTGTTGAACGGGATGCGGAGATAGTCCGGAATGTGTGGGTATTGACGTAGAAATTGTTGTGCTGGTTGCAGAAAGTTATCTGTGGTTAAGTCAATACGATGTGCAAATGCTTGGGCCTTTCCTGCACGGTGTATACGGCCGATAAACCGACCGACCCACTCTAAATGATCAAGGTTATCGACCTCAAATTGACGCCCTCCCTGGCACGGAAATAGCGCAAAGTTGAATCCCTGATAATGTAATAGGTGCTGGTCATTAAACGCTAACGGTGCAACTACGGGGATCTCTTGCTCAGCAAGCTCGACGCTGAAACGGTGCTCTTCAATAATCTGCTTATCGCTCCAACGACCGGGCCGATAAAATTTCACCACGTATTTTTTATTGTCATCACAGCTAAACTGATAAACCCGATTTTCGTAACTGTTTAATGCTAATAAACCAGATGATGGAAATAATCCAACAGATTCAATGGCATCCAGCATGAAATCCGGGGTGAGTAGTTCGTAATCGGTATTGCGCTTTAGGGGGGGCTTATTCATTTGATTTCTCAATCAGGCTGGCGATAAAGTCTAGCGTGTCTTGATCTTCTGCTTGGTCAAGCTCTAACCAAAGGCTCTCGCTGGTATCTTCAAATATTAAGTAGAGTCTGACCCCTTCAAAATCAAATTGCCACCGATGCAAGTCGGCCCCGACATCTTTAGTGGTAATGCGGGCATTAAGTAGAAACGCCAGCGCATTAGCGGCTTCTGGAAAGTTGTCCCAATTAACTAGAGCACTAATGTAAAGACAACTCTGTTGCTTGAAAGACGGCGCTGATGTAGAGTTAATTATGAAACTAAATTTTTTATAATCCATGTTGCTGTTTACAAGGCGATTGATGGCTGTTCATGGTACCAATTTGCCTTGATTGCTGTCTATATTAACCTGAGATCAGGTTATATTACTTACAAGGTAAAGCACGATTGATTAAAGTAGGCTGCTTGAATTCACCTAGTGACGAAAATTCCCCAATGCATGAGTCGATGGCGGCATTGTTGCGCTTAAACGCTCTGGTTTTAGACCAAGATCTTATCATTAACCATGTTAGTGCAAAGCTGGGTGGATTTCTCTCACCTCTCGACTCAGATATTTCCGGTGAGCATGTTGGAAGTTACTTGCTAACTGAAGATTTCGAATCTTTGCTAGACGCTGTCGTTGAACCCAATGTTGAGGCTGTTGTCACGCTATCATTAGCTAAAGGTCAGCAGGTAGAGCTAACATGTCAAAAAATCATCGTCGATGGGCGTGAATGGATTATTGCCACTACTTGCTCTGTCGTGAGAGTAGAAGCGCCAGTCGAACCTTTGATCGCAGAGCCTGATATATTTGCTAAGTTAGTATTTAGCGCTAACAGTTTTGAAGTACTCTCGGCCAATCCGCTAGCGCATCAGCTGCTAGCGAATGACTGTTTGATAGGAATGACAATCGATCAAATCATTAATTTTGACGGTGAAGAATTTAAGTCACGCTTGGCACTGGTGACAGCTAAAGAAGCGACGACGTTAACAACATCACTTAAGGGAACAGATACGTCAGTGATGATTAAAGTGTGTCGCGTCATTGTGCATGAGCGCGACTGCTTGGCGGCCTATATAGTGAGCACAGACCAAGCGCAACAGTCGCAGAAGCAATTAGCGCACGCCCAACAAATATCGGCGAGTCTATTCGAGAGCCGTGATTGTGCGGTGCTAATGATGGATCACTTTGGTGTGATCACGCGCGTGAACTCAATGATGGCTTCATTACTCGATGACAGTAACTTGGTCGGGAAGCGCGCACGAGTCGCACTGCCTAGTCAACTCTCTGAGTTAATTTCAACGAGTGATACCTCGACCCATGACGTCGTCGTTGGGTTTGACGATAGCACCCATCGCATGCAATTAAGACAACAACCGTTACGCAGTTCTCAAGGGGGCGTTCTTGGCTTGCTGCTGACGTTATCTGAAGATGTTGACTCGATTGATTCACTAAAGTATCGCGCGCTTTATGCAGCGAGTCTGGCGGCCGATCATGCGGTGTTTATTACCGATCCGAAAGGCCAAATTCTATTTGTAAATGAAGTGTTTGAATTGCAGACTGGCTATGGTGCTAATGATGTCATCGATCAGGATGTGTCATTGTTGAAAAATGATACGCTTGGTCAAGATAGTTATCGTTATTTATGGCGTGCGATTAAGAATAAAGATACCTGGCGCGGGATTTTACGATGCCGTAAGCGTACAGGTATTAGCTATTGGAGTGACTTGGTGGTTAACCCGCTGTTGGACGACCAAGGTGAAACCGAATGTATTGTGTGGCTTAGTCAAGATATTACGATGGATAAGGAGCTCAAGAAGACAGGGACCTATTTGGCTAATTACGATGTTGCAACCGGGTTAGCTAATGCTGTTTTAGCGGCGGACCGTCTCGAAGGGATGCTAGGCCGTGCACGGCGTCGTAAGATGATTGTTGCTGTGATTTATCTCGATATCGGTGAATTTGAGCGACTCGCTAGACGTCACAGCGCTCATGATCTCGATAATGGTTTAGCGTCATATTGCGACCGCCTACGTGATGCACTGCGCGCTGAGGATTCGTTGGCGCGAATGTCTAACGGCCGCATCGCTGTGTTGCTGCCTGATCTGCCTAGTGTTGAGGCGTTAGAAGTGGTATCGGCAAAGATTGACAAGGTTAATCAACGGGCACTAGACATTGCGGGCAAACCATACCATTTAGAGTTCAAACAAGGAATTTCATATTTCCCCGAGCAAGGGGCAAGCGCTGAATCATTGTTCAAGAATGCTGAGGCTTCATTATTAAAGGCCTGGAGCAATCAGAATCCGATTGGTTGTTTTGGTAAGGTCTACAATAAAAAAGCATTGGCGCACTTTGAGCTGCGAAGAGAGTTATTAGAGGCGATTGATAATCACATGTTAGAGGTGACTTATCAACCAGTGTGTCAAGTTAACGGTGACAAGATTATTGCCGTTGAGGCAAATCTGAAATGGCAGCATCAAAAGTACGGCTTGATCGGCAATGATGAGATTTTTACGCTGGCCGAAGCCGGTGGTTGCGTTCAAGAGTTAGGATTTTCCTTGATTGAGACAATCTGTGACGATTTGAATGATTGGCAACAAATAGGTTTTAGTGATTTTAAGGTCGGGATAAATCTGTCACATGGCCAGTTGCGTAATCGTCATATCGCGAGGAATATCGCAGCAATATTAGAGAGAAACTCACTATCAATTGAGCGTTTAGCATTAGAGATCCCTATCAGCTATATCGCGACACAGTGGCTTGATCTTGAAGATATATTACAAGAGTTATCGTTAATGGGCGCTTCCTTACAATATGATAAGTTTGGTGACCGTGGCGCCTATATCTCTGACCTACGCCATTTTCCATTCGATGGTATTAAGTTATCACGTTCGTATATTGAACAAATTGATGACGATCCGACCGTGGCTAACTTAATACAAGGTATTATTGCGATGGCTATTTCATTGAATCTTAAAGTCACTGCAGTCGGTGTTAAAGACTTGTCGCAACTATTACAGTTACAAGAAATGAATTGTCATTATGCGCAAGGGGAACTGTTCAATGGGTTTGTCAGTAAAGAGCAGATGACTCAATACTTAGTGCGTAACACCACACAAGAAGAAGTGCCTGAGTTACCATAATTGAGTAGAATAAGCCCTTACGATAGATAAGGGCTATTTGGGGATTATCGACGCCACGCAGGAATATTGGCTTCGTAACCTTTTATTTGCTCAAGATGCTGCAATGTCCAACCGATCGAATCCAGACCTTTTAGCAAACATTCTCGTTGAAATTCACTAATATCGAAATCAAAGCTACGGCCGTCAGGTGCAGTGACAGTGAGCGCTTGTAAATCTACCGTTATTTGAGCGCCATCTCGCATCTGACTGAACAATACATCTATTTCTTGCTCGCTCAATTTTACTGGAACTAAGCCGTTATTAATCGCATTGCCATAGAAAATATCAGCAAAGCTTGATGCTATTATCGCTTTGAAACCGAAATCAGCTAAGGCCCACGGTGCATGTTCGCGACTTGAACCACAGCCAAAGTTTTCGCGAGTTAGTAGAATGCTGCCGCCGCTAAATTGTGGCTTATTTAAGTTAAACTCTGGATTGGTCTGATCGCCCGCTTCGTCCAAATAACGCCAATCGTGAAACAGATGAATACCAAAACCATCGCGGGTTACTTTTGACAGAAACTGCTTCGGGATAATTTGGTCGGTATCGATATTCGCGATATCTAAAGGAATTACTAAACCTTGATGTTGGATAAATTTACTCATGTTCGTTAAGTCCTATTATAATGTGCGAATATCGACGAAGTGACCGGCACAAGCCGCTGCAGCTGCCATTGCTGGACTCACCAAATGGGTACGGCTTAAGCGTCCTTGGCGACCTTCAAAATTACGATTACTGGTTGATGCACAGCGCTCATAAGCTTCTAAGCGGTCATCATTCATCGCTAAACACATTGAGCATCCTGGTAGGCGCCATTCGAAGCCGGCATCGAGGAATATTTTATCTAACCCTTCTTTCTCAGCCTGTGCTTTCACTAAGCCTGAACCAGGTACGACAATAGCAACCACATTGCTGGCGACATGTTTGCCTTGGGCAATCGCAGCCGCCGCGCGTAAATCTTCGATACGACTGTTGGTACAAGAGCCGATAAATACTTTGTCGATACTAACGTCTGTTAAGCGTTGACCCGCTTTTAACGCCATATAATCAAGCGCTTTTTGTGCTGATTCCGCTTCAACGTCGTCACTAAAACTAGCCGGTGTTGGGATCACTTGGTCAATCGCCATCACCTGACCTGGATTGGTGCCCCAGGTCAGTTGTGGTGCAATATCTTCTCCGCGTAAGGTGATCACGGCGTCAAATTGAGCATCATCGTCTGATTTTAGTGTTTTCCAATAGGCGACAGCATCATCCCAATCTTGGCCTTTTGGCGCATGCGGACGACCTTTAAGGTAATCGAAGGTGATTTGATCTGGTGCGACCATACCAGCTTTCGCGCCACACTCAATGCTCATATTACAGATGGTCATACGGGCTTCCATCGATAACTCTTCAATCGCTGTGCCACAATATTCAAGAATATAACCAGTACCACCGGCAGCGCCGGTCTTGCCGATAATTGCCAGTACGATATCTTTGGCGCTAATTCCCTCATTGATGGTGCCGGTGATTTCGATTTTCATCGATTTCGCCTTGGCTTGTTTCAAGGTCTGGGTGGCCATCACGTGTTCTACTTCTGAAGTGCCGATACCGAACGCTAGTGCGCCAAACGCGCCATGCGTCGCGGTGTGAGAATCACCACAAACTATCGTCGTACCTGGTAAGGTCATTCCTTGCTCTGGACCCATAACATGCACAATACCTTGGTTGATATTGTGAATGTCGTAGAGTTGTACGCCGAACTCATCACAGTTATCGGTGAGCGTTTGAATTTGAATGCGTGCTTGGTCGCTACAGGCATTTAACGAACGCGACTTAGTCGAGGTGTTATGATCCATGGTGGCAAACGTTTTACCGGTATGGCGTAATGGCCGATCATTACTCTTTAAGCCAGAAAACGCCTGCGGTGACGTCACTTCATGCACTAAATGGCGATCGATGTAAATTAATGGTGTCTCTTTCGCTTCGTCGCGAACAATATGATCATCCCAGATTTTGTCGTATAAGGTGGTAGCCATTAGCTGTTCTCCAAAATAGAATTGGCGATAAAGTCGCCCATCTCGCTGGTTGATTTCGCATCGTTTGGATTAGTGACTAATTCGCGCGTTAAGAAATTATTTTCTAGCGCATCGATAATAGCCGCTTCAATCGCATCCGCTGCCGCATCTTGTTGCAAGCTAAAGCGTAATAACATCGCCGCAGATAGGATTTGAGCAATTGGATTAGCGATGTTTTGTCCGGCGATATCAGGTGCACTGCCACCAGCTGGTTCATACATACCAAAACCATCGCTATTGGTACTTGCAGAAGGCAATAGGCCCATAGAACCTGTGATCATGGCACATTCGTCGGACAGAATATCACCCATCAAATTTGAACAAAGAAGCACATCAAATTGCGATGGGTCGCGCACCATTTGCATCGCAGCGTTATCGATATAAATATGCTCTAGCTCGATTTCTGGATAATCCTTTGAAATCTCGATAACCACTTCACGCCATAATACTGAACAAGCAAGGACATTGGCTTTATCAACCGAGGTGACTTTCTGACGACGGCTTTTCGCCGATTCAAACGCGATACGCGCGATGCGTTCGATTTCTTTGCGTGAGTAACGCATAGTGTCATAAGCATAAGTGTCTTCACCTTCGCCAGCACGGCCTTTAGGCTTACCAAAATAGATGCCACCCGTTAATTCACGGACACATAGAATATCGAAACCACGTGCTGAAATATCGGCACGTAGTGGAGATAAAGCCGCTAGTTGGCTATAGATACGTGCCGGGCGTAGATTACAAAACAACTCGAAGTGAGCACGCAGCGGTAATAGAGCGCCACGTTCAGGCTGATCATCTGGTGCTAAATTTTCCCATTTAGGGCCACCGACTGAGCCAAATAGAATGGCATCGGCTTCTTCACAGCCCTTTAGTGTGTGAGGGGGCAATGGTTGGCCACAGGTATCGATTGCATGACCACCAACAGGTAATTCATTGTAGTTAAGTGTGAAACCAAATCGTTTTTGTACCGCGGCAAGTACTTTAATTGCTTGTGCCATTACTTCTGGGCCAATACCGTCACCGGCTAAAACCGCTATATTATGTTGTGAACTCATTGCTACATTACTCTGCTTTAATTTTTAATTGATTAAACACCAGCGATATTTTGCTGTTGAAATTGTTGTTTTTTGTCGGCGACTAAATCGGCACGGTGAACTAGGTTTAGTACGTGCAATAATGCACGTACCGATGCATGTACCACATCGGTTGCTAAGCCCATACCATGGAAATTCTGACCGTTATATCTGGCGACAATATCGACTTGGCCTAAGGCATTTTCGCCTTCGCCTTTCGCTTTGAGTGAGTAATCGACAATCTCTAACTCAACATTGGTAATTTGATTGACCGCATTAAAGGCTGCTTCTACTGGCCCATTACCGGTAGCGGCTTCAATCATTTCTTTGTCGTCAACGGTTAATTTAACACTGGCGGTCGCCATCATGCCGGAGCCTGAGTGAGCGCTTAAGTAGCCAAGCTTGTAATAGTCGTTTTGATCTTTTTGCTGATTAAAGAACAATAGTGCTTCTAAATCGTAGTCAAACACTTGGCCTTTCTTATCAGCTAGGCGAACAAATGAATCGTACAACTCGTCTAAGTCGAAGTCTTGTGCTTGATAACCTAACGTTTCCATCCGATTCTTAATGACGTGGCGACCTGAGCGTGATGTCATGTTCAATGACTTCTCAGGCTGGCCAATAGACGACGCCGTCATGATCTCATAGGTGTTCTTCGCTTTAAGCATGCCATCTTGGTGAATGCCGGACGAATGTGAAAAGGCATTACTACCAACAATGGCTTTATTCGGTTGCACTACCATATTACAAAGGTTGCTGACCAACTGTGAGGTACGATAAATCTCGGTAGTGTTGATGTTGGTGTCGACGCCTAAGATGTCTTTACGGAGATTCAATATCATCGCTATCTCTTCTAGCGATGCGTTACCGGCGCGTTCCCCAATCCCATTGATGGTACATTCAACTTGACGTGCGCCCGCTTCAACCGCACTAATCGAGTTAGCGACAGACATGCCTAAGTCATTATGACAATGAACTGAAATAATCGCTTTGTCGATGTTAGGTACTCGGTTGTAAAGGGTTTTTATAATGCCGCCAAACTCACTAGGAATAGTGTAACCCACGGTGTCTGGAATATTGATGGTGGTAGCACCGGCGTTAATCGCTGATTCAACCATTCGACATAAATTATCGATGGGGGTACGACCAGCATCCTCACACGAAAACTCAACGTCGTCGGTAAAATTACGTGCGTACTTAACGGCGTTAACCGCCATTTCTAACACGTCGTCGAAACTACGTTTTAGTTTATTCTCAACATGAATGGTCGATGTTGAGATAAAGGTATGGATACGAAAGCGCTCTGCAACGTTTAAGGCATTGGCACAGGCATCGATATCGGCTTTCACCGCGCGCGATAATCCGGCACAAATACTGTTTTTTACGGTCTTGGCGATGGTCTGAACCGACTCAAAATCACCTGGCGAAGAAACAGGAAAGCCCACTTCCATTACATCAACACCCAGACGTTCGAGAGCGAGCGCAATTTGTAACTTTTCTTTAACTGTTAAGCTTGCTGCTAACGCTTGTTCGCCGTCACGTAATGTGGTGTCAAATATAATGACTTGGTCTGACATGATTACTTCCTTTCTCTATTGGTGATTTTAGGGTAAATACAAAAAAACCCGCATTCTCTGCGGGTTTTTAGTGTTTAGTTAATTGTAACTTATAGCACTAAGCGCCCGCGGCAAAATATGGCAGGAGGAGTAAGAGGCTTAGGAGTTGGCGGTTACAATTCATGTTAAATGCTCGTTTGTTATCTGTTGGTTGTCTATTGGTTATATAGGTGTTTCAACGTTGTATATTTTTAACGTGAGTAAGGCTCTGAGTCAACGCTTTTCTATGCAATCGCTAAAATATTGTTGGTTGAACTATAACTAATAGGAATATACCCTATGTAGAATGATTTCGGCTATTAGCCGAAGGTAGTAAAGGAGAGAAGCTAGCAATGAAAAATGACCCTTGGCGTGAAAAACTTACCCCTGAGCAATATCGTGTTTGTCGGGAGAAGGGGACCGAACGACCATTCACTGGTGAATGGTTAGTGAAGCAAACATCAGGACAGTACCATTGTATTTGTTGCGGTAATTTATTATTTGATGCCGTTAGTCAGTTTGATAGTGGATGTGGCTGGCCAAGCTTTGATCAAGTGGCAAGTAACGATAAGGTCAAGATTATCCGCGATACCACTCATGGTATGGAACGAATGGAAGTGACTTGTGCAGGGTGTGATTCACATCTTGGTCACGTATTTAACGACGGTCCGACTGAGACCGGTGTTCGTTACTGCATTAATTCGGTGGCGATTGATCATCAGTCTTAGTGCGTAATACTGGTCAGTTAAGATAAAAACTCGTCCCTGATTTTTTCATTGGTCAATTTAGAATTTAAGGCGATAAATGGCGGGAATAGCCGTGCTTCAACGGCTGCTACTTTTCCTCCTTAACTGACTAGTAATAGTCTTAGTGCGGGTTTTTAGGGGATTTTGTGCCGCTTGATACTGTTGTTGGTGCTTAAAATTGCCGTTTAGATTTGGCCGAACTAAATAAGGCAATGGATTGAGTTGTTTCACTTTAGGCTTTATTTTAAATTTATTACCGTGAGTCACAATGGAGTTTTGTTGTTGCGCTTGTTGGTAAGCTTCAGATTTTGAAGTTGTTTTTGACTGTTTTTTTGATAATGCATTAGCATGTGATGCTAGCATAGCAAACCCGAGCATTGCGATTAGCATCATTTGTTGACGATTATATTTTCTCATCTTATTACTCGGTATTATTTTAATCATCAATACTAAGCGATATTTGTGCCAACTTATAAAAATGCCGCCTAACACAGAGTGAGAGGCGGCATTTTCGTATCATCAGCTTAGGGGGACTAGCTCCCTTGCATGACAACTATTTTTTTGGTTTAGCTTGTTTCATAGAGCTAAAGAATTCATCGTTAGTTTTGGTCATTGCCATGCGGTCGATAAGGAATTCGGCAGCATCAACTTCACCCATTGGATGAACAATCTTACGTAAGATCCAGTTTTTCTGTAACTCAGCAGGTAATGTCAGTAGTTCTTCGCGACGAGTCCCAGAGCGAGTAATATCAATCGCTGGGTAAACACGTCGTTCTGCAATCTTACGGCTAAGATGCAGTTCCATGTTACCGGTACCTTTAAATTCTTCGTAGATTACTTCATCCATCTTCGAGCCTGTATCAACCAATGCCGTAGCGATGATTGTTAAGCTGCCGCCCTCTTCGATGTTACGTGCCGCACCAAAGAAACGTTTTGGACGATGCAATGCATTGGCATCAACACCACCGGTAAGGACTTTACCTGAAGACGGAATCACGGTGTTATAAGCACGTGCTAGACGCGTGATTGAATCGAGAAGAATGACCACATCTTTTTTATGCTCAACGATACTTTTCGCTTTCTCGATAACCATTTCGGCGACTTGAACGTGACGACTCGCTGGCTCATCAAACGTTGATGCGATAACTTCACCTTTTACTAGGCGGCGCATCTCGGTAACTTCCTCTGGACGCTCATCGATAAGTAATACCATCAAATGTGCTTCTGGGTTATTCGTTGCGATTGATTGCGCGATGCTTTGTAGCAACATTGTTTTACCAGCTTTTGGCGGCGCGACAATAAGACCACGTTGACCTTTACCGATCGGTGCGGCTAAATCAATAATACGCGTTGTTAAATCTTCAGTACTGCCGTTACCACGTTCTAAGCGGAAGCGCTCAGTCGGGTGAATAGCGGTTAAATTCTCAAACAACACTTTGTTACGTGAATTTTCTGGTGTATCGAAGTTGACTTCGCGAACCTTTAATAACGCAAAGTAACGTTCGCCATCTTTCGGAGGGCGAATTTTACCGGCGACCGTGTCACCTGTTCTAAGGCTGAAGCGACGGATCTGGCTTGGTGATACATAGATATCATCCGGGCCTGCCAAATATGATGCATCGGCACTGCGTAAGAAGCCGAAGCCATCTTGTAGTATTTCTAAAACACCATCGCCAAATATATCTTCGCCGCCTTTGGCGTGAGATTTTAGTATAGCGAAAATGACGTCTTGTTTGCGTGCGCGGGCAATGTGTTCGATGCCCATAGATTCGGCGATCTTGAAAAGCTCAGGAGTGCTTTTTTGCTTCAGTTCGGTTAGGTTCATATTTGAAGGGTCTTTGTGATTAGTCTTTTGACTTTAATGAGTGAGTGTAAATCTGGAGTGCCATCGTGAGTAATAAATTGGCAGATGCGATATAGATCGCTCAATAAACTAGCACTATTTTGAGGGCGGGTAAAGAAATAAAGGCACTTATCTTAAAATAGGTGCCAATATTGTGCGATTGGGCAGAGTTTTGACACTCGCTTAGTAGGCAATTAGCTGTTTTCGTTGATGAACTCAATTAATTGAGTTTTTGACAATGCGCCAACTTTAGTTGCAACGACGTTGCCGTCTTTAAACATAAGTAATGTTGGAATACCGCGGATACCATATTTAGGTGCCGTTTCAGCGTTTTCATCAACGTTAAGCTTACCAATAGTAATCTTGTCAGCAAGCTCTTTCGCTACTTCTTCAAGAATTGGCGCTATCATTTTACACGGACCACACCACTCCGCCCAAAAATCAACGATCACAGGGCGATCTGCTTTCAATACGTCTTGCTCAAAAGAAGCGTCGGTTAGTGTAATAATAGTGTCACTCATGGTTTTCTCCGTAGAATTTTAGTGGGTGGGGAATTGTCCCCTACCAGCAAATATGAGGGTAAAGAACGCGATCTTCAACCCCTAAAGAGTTATTTAATTGAGATATTTGAATCTGACCAGTTTTTTCTGTTAAGACCTGATATGCTAGCCTGATGAAAAATACTCACTTATCAGATACAAAGTTTCAACAATTAGATTTAGTTGACTCCTTACAAAACGCTTTAGTTAAAGTCGGTTACACGCAATGTACCCCAATTCAGGCACAAAGCTTACCGCATTTAATTGCTGGTAAAGACATTGCTGGGCAGGCCCAAACCGGTACGGGTAAAACCCTTGCTTTTTTGGTCGCGACTTTTAACCATTTATTACGAAACCCTGCGCCCGCCGAGCGTAAGCCTAGTCAGGTTCGTAGCATTATCATGGCACCAACCCGTGAGCTTGCGATCCAAATCTATAATGATGCTAAGCCATTAGCCGAAGCAACAGGCCTGCATGTCGCGCTTGTTTATGGTGGTGATGGTTATGAAAAACAAATCAGTGAACTTGCGAAAGGCGCCGATATTGTTGTGGCAACAACGGGTCGCTTAATCGATTTCATGAAGCAAGGCCACATCGACTTAAGTTGTGTGCAAGCGGCAACGCTTGATGAAGCAGATCGGATGTTCGATTTAGGCTTTATTAAAGACATTCGATACATTTTCCGCCGTATGCCTGAAGCAAACGAACGGTTAAATATGCTGTTTTCTGCGACACTGTCTTACAAAGTGCGTGAACTCGCATATGATAATATGAATGAGCCTGAACACATTGAAATTGCGCCAGAGCAAAAAACCTCAAGCAATGTTAAAGAAGAAATTTTCTATCCGTCTAACGAAGACAAGATCCCTCTCTTACTAAGTCTGCTTGAAGAAGAGTGGCCTGATAAAGCGATTATTTTCGCCAACAGAAAACACAAGTGTGAAGAAGTTTGGGGTTACTTGGTCGCCGACGGACATCGTGCGGGCCTGCTAACTGGTGACGTACCGCAGAAAAAGCGCTTACGTATCTTAGAGCAATTTACGTCCGGCGAAATCGACATTTTAGTCGCGACAGATGTTGCAGCGCGCGGCTTACACATTGCCGATGTCGATTATGTTTTTAACTATGATCTGCCTGACGATGCGCAAGATTATGTTCATCGTATTGGTCGTACTGGACGTGCAGGGGCTAGTGGTAACTCAATTAGCTTCGCCTGTGAGCAATTTGCCTTAAATTTACCGGCAATTGAAGAGTACATCGCTCATCAAGTGCCTGTTAGTAATTATGAGCATAGTGCGTTATTAACGGATATTACACCGCCAAAACGTATACATCGCCCACGTAAAGATGGTGCTAGTAAAGGATTTAACAAGCGTCACTCAGGACAGAATAGACAGCACAGCGGTGATCGTTCCCGCCGTCGTTAAGTGGTATAAACCACTTATTAGTACATTGTACTCGTCAGTGGTTTACCGCTGTTAGCTGTCTTCTTAAAGGAATATTTTTTGCCAGATAACAATGATATTTACGTTGCCATTGATTTGGGGTCGAATAGCTTTCATATGCTAATGGTCCAAAACATCGGCGGTGTACCACGCACCATTGCCAAGGTGAAACGAAAAGTTCGTTTAGCTTCTGGTCTCGACCAAGACAACACTCTCAGTATGGCCGCGATGGAGCGGGGTTGGGATTGTTTGTCATTATTTGCTGAACGTCTTGAGAACATCCCCAAACAAAATATTAAAATTGTCTCAACTGCTACCCTACGCCTAGCTCAAAATGCCAAAGACTTTTGTCAACACGCTGAAAAAATCCTAAATTTACCGATCAACATTATTAGTGGCGAGCAAGAAGCGGCTTTGATCTACCATGGTATGGCTGTGTCTAGTCACAGCGCTGATAAGCGACTCATTATCGATATTGGCGGTGCGAGTACCGAGTTAATTTTAGGCGAAGGCTTTAAACCGTTGGTGCTCAACAGTCTTCATATGGGCTGTGTCACTTGGTTAGAGCAGTATTTTAGCGACGATTTAATCAATCAGCATAATTTAGAGCAAGCGAAAACGGCAGCAATTAATGCGCTGTCAGCGGTGAAACAAGATTATCTTAATCATCAGTGGCAGCTGTCTCTTGGTGCGTCAGGTTCAATTCAGGCGGTGCAAGAAGTCCTAGTCGCTCAGGGTCTTAATGAGCAAATAACCGTCGCCAAGTTAGAGGCGATTGTTGAGCAAGTCTTAGTGTGTCAAACCCTTAGCGAACTAGATATCGTTGGCCTAAAATCCGAGCGTAAATTGGTGTTCGTTAGTGGCTTGGTGATCTTGTTAACCTTGTTTCAAGAGCTCAATATCGATGTCATGATTGCGTCTGGCGGCGCACTCCGTGAAGGATTAATCGATGAACTCATTAGCACTGATGTGCCTGATGATATTCGTTTGCATTGCTGTGAGCAGTTGCAGCAACGCTTTCAGCTCGATACCACACACGCTCGCGACGTTTCAACGATGGCACAAGCGTTAGCACGCCAATTGGCGTATGAAAAATTGAGTGAACTCGATATTGAGATGTTGGGTTATGCTGGGCTGCTGCATGAAATTGGTACCAGTATTGAATTCTTACAGGCGCAAAAACATGGCCAGTACTTACTGAGTAAGTCGCCGATGAGTGGCTTTAGCAAAGAACAGCGTAAGATCGTTGCCGCGCTAGTTGGTTGCTATAAAAATCCGATCAAGCAGGATCTATCGAAGCAGCAGGCCTGGTGTTGTAATGAAGTCTGCCAGCTGTTGGTCAGCTGCCTGCGCCTTAGCGTTATTATTGTAGGGCGGGGGCAAGGTCTACGTCGTTTAGCAATGAGCTTTTCCTATAACGCAGGCATCATAGAGCTAACGATGGAGCAGAGTTTGTGGGGTGACAATCCATTGCTAGTCGCCGATTTACAGCAAGAAACACTCGACAATAAATTCATCAAATTGCTCAATCGATAATGACCAGCCCTATCGTTTCAACGCAGTGGTTGGCTCAACATTTAGCGTCACCAGCTCTAGTGTTACTCGATGTTAGTATGGACAAGGTAGTCGGTAGGGAGCCGCTTGTTTACTCACATCAGGTATATATTCCTGATACACAGCAGCTGAGTCTTGAGACTCAACTGCTCGATACTACATCCCAGTCAGCGAACAGCTTCCCCACCGTTGAGCGATTCAATAGCTTGATGGTTGATCTCGGGATCGATGAACAATCTACTGTTGTGATATATGACAATCAAGGTATTTACTCATCGCCACGTGCATGGTGGATTTTTAAAACGATGGGGTTTAACAATGTCTATATTTTAGATGGTGGGTTGCCGCAATGGTTAATTGAGGGGCGAGAGGTTTGCGCTTCGGTCGATATCGCGAGAGATGGTGGTACGTTTACGGCTTCTTTTCAGGCTAGCGCATTAGTCTGCGCAGGTGTCGGCGGCCACTGAAAGTTCAGATAACCGTATTATCGATGCTCGCTCAGCCAGTCGCTTTAGTGGTCATGCGAAAGAGCCTAGAGCTGGATTGCGGGCTGGTCATATACCCCGTTCAGTAAATTTGCCGTTTGGCCAAGTATTGATTGAGCATCGGTTCAAATCGCCGCAACAACTACGCCTACTGTTAAGCGGGTTATCCTTGAATCCTAATCATTCGTTAATCTTTAGTTGTGGTTCAGGCATCACCGCCTGCATTCTAATTGCCGCAGCCACCATTGCTCAGTACCCCAACAATGCACTGTACGATGGATCATGGGCTGAGTGGGGTGCTAGTGAATTTCCTGTTGAGAATGATTAACTGCCGCCATTAAGTCTGGATAGCTGTATTGATAACCCAGTGCCATCGCGCTGGCCTTACCACAAACCGTTTTCCCCTCTTCACCACCCTTTAGATTGAATTGCGGTGGTGTTAAGCCCAATATCTTGGCGCCATGACGATAAAAATCACGTCTTGTTGGGTGTGAAGGGGCACTACCAATGTATAAAGGTTGCCACTGCGGTTGCTGGAGCAAACTCGATATCAAGCCAATACAATCTTGCTGATGAATCATATTGACCACGGCATTAGGGTTTGCGATATCACGGCGACCTGCGAGAAAGCGCCCGGGGTGGCGTTGTGTGTTAAATAACCCTGTTAAGCACAATGTGGTCGCGCGAAAAGCCTTTTGTTGCTGCAGGTGCTGACTAAACTTCGTCATGGCGATAGCGCTATCGCTGGTTGGACTCATTGCCGTTTGCTCATTAACTAACCCTGTATTATTGCCCCACACTGATGATGAGCTAATAAAAATGACCTGGTTTATGTGCGCATCTACCGCAGCATTGCTCAATACCATTAACGACGCTAAATAGTCGCCGTTGTCACGTGATGGCGGGATCGCGATAATCATCGTTGTCGGCTTAACGCTGACCAATGTAGCGATTACTTGTTGCGGTTTTTGGCTGTCGAGTGTCAACAACGGCACCCGGCTATCCATATTTCTGTGGTTAGTTTCATGTGTCGTTGTTGCCGAGACGCGATAGCCATTGTCACTTAGATGCACTGATAATGGTGCGCCAAGCCAGCCACTACCGATGATTAGTATGTTGTCTTTCATAGCCTACTTAAATTTTAATTAAATAATTATGCAATTCTATTGCATAATTATTTGTGGTGGTTATACTGAGGTTGTTGGCAATATTGCCTTAACAGTTTTAATTTGAAAAGTGCAATGAGTCAATTTATCTCTTTTATTGAACAATCCTTTTACCGACGACGATAAGCGCTTTGCTTTAGTCGTCGGCCTTTTTCTCAGGTCCGTCAATTCTGTTTGTTAAAATAATTTTATAAGTGAAAACAATCTAATGATTAATATAGCTATTGTTGGTGCCAGTGGATATACCGGCGCTGAAATGTGTAATTTGATCCATCGTCATCCCCAACTCAATGTGGCTGGTTTATATGTATCCACCGGCAGCGAAGATAAAGGTCGCGACATTAACGAACTCTACCCTCAGTTTGTTGGATTGTTCTCGCATAAGCTTCAACCATTATCAGAGCAGGCGCTAGCCGCGATCAAGCAAGATTGTGATGCCGTTGTACTGGCGACGAGTCATGAAGTTAGCCATAATCTAGCGGCTCAATTTCTTGATGCTGGTGTCGTTGTTTTTGATCTCTCCGGTGCCTTTCGTTTTAAAGACGGTAGCTACATTGATAAATTTTATGGCTTTAATCATCAATACCCAGAGTTACTCGAGCAAGCGGTTTACGGTTTAGCTGAATGGAATAGTGAAGCGATTAAACAGGCTAAATTGATTGCCGTGCCAGGGTGTTACCCAACCGCCTCACTGTTGGCATTAAAGCCATTGTTTGAAAATGGTCTATTAGACAACAAACAATGGCCAGTGATCAATGCCGTGAGCGGTGTTACTGGTGCAGGTCGCAAGGCAAGCATGGTCAATAGCTTTTGTGAGGTAAGTCTAACGCCTTACGGGGTGTTGGGTCATCGTCATCAACCGGAAATATCGACTCAGCTCGGGCGTGAGGTAATTTTTACCCCGCATCTTGGCAATTTTAAGCGCGGAATCTTAGCAACGATTACGGTTAAGTTAAACGCGGATGTCACACCTGAGCAGGTGGATAGTGCGTACGCTTTTTACGACGATAAACCGTTAGTGCGTGTTCGAACCGATAGTTGGCCTAAGATAGATCATGTGGCCGGCACGCCATTTTGTGATATTGCTTATAAGTTTGATCAACAAAATGGCCACCTCGTGGTTGCTTCAGCAATAGATAATCTATTAAAAGGCGCAGCAGGTCAGGGCCTACAATGTATTGAATTGCATTTCGGTGTGAAAGGATGAAGCAACCATTAATTATTAAAGTCGGCGGAGCCTTACTCGAATCTCCCGATGGTCAAACGCAGCTATTTAGCACGATTTCGCAACTTGTTGCACAAGGCATTCACGTGGTACTGGTTCATGGAGGTGGTTGCTTGGTCGATCAGTGGCTAACAGCCGCAGGAATGTCGAGTGAAAAGCTCGATGGGCTACGAGTAACGCCATCATCTCAAATTGAGTTGGTGACTGGTGCTTTAGCAGGAGCCGCTAATAAGAAACTGGTTGCTGCGGCAAAATCCACTACACTCAATGTAGTTGGTTTGAGTCTTGCTGACGGCGATATGGTGACAGCGAATTATTTAGATCCTCGCCTTGGCCAAGTGGGTTTTTGTCAGGCGAACGAACGCGGACTGCTCATTTCATTATTAGCGTCAGGCTATACCCCGATCATTAGTTCGATTGCGGACGATGGTGAGGGAAATTTACTGAACGTCAATGCGGATCAAGCGGCGCAGGTCATCGCTCAATTACTTAACGGTAAACTGATTCTATTGTCCGATGTGCCGGGTGTCCTCGATGCCAATAAGCAATTAATAGCGACACTAACACCGCAACATGCTCAGCAGCTTAGCGAGGATGGAGTGATTGTTGGTGGTATGAAAGTAAAAGTTGATACTGCATTTGCAACGGCGAATGAGCTGGGCGATTCGATTGTAATAGCCAGTTGGAAAGAGCCACAAAATTTATTAGCGTTAATTAAGGGCGGTAGCTGCGGCACGCTCATCGAAGCATCGCACATAGCGTGAAGAACAGCATTTAAGGATTGAATATGGAAAAGCTACAACATTTACTAACACTCAAAGATTTAACGCAACAGCAATTATTAGCGTTGTTAGCGTTAGCGAAAAAGATTAAAGCTCGTCCCGGTGATTATAGCCAAGCGCTAGCAGGGAAAAGTATTGTCACGTTATACGAAAAGCCTTCGTTGCGTACCCGTGTCACGTTCGATATCGGTATCGCTAAGTTAGGCGGTCACTCAGTGTATCTTGACCAAAATAATGGCGCGCTAGGAAAGCGTGAGTCGGTTGCTGATTTTGCCAAAAACATTTCGTGTTGGGCTGACGGTATTGTTGCGCGGACGTTCGCCCACAAAACAGTTGAACAACTGGCGGAGCATGGTAGTGTTCCAGTGATTAATTCACTGAGTGATATGTATCATCCGTGCCAAGGTTTGGCGGATTTTCTCGCGCTAAGTGAGCAGTTCGACGATTTAAGCAAGATTAAATTAGTTTATATCGGTGATGGTAATAATGTGACGCATTCATTGATGTTTGCCGCCGCCATTGCCGGTAGCGACATGGTAGTGATTTGCCCTGAAGGGTGTTTTCCCGATGGTAAAGTAGTGGTCGATGCTCAAGAATTAGCCGCAAAGCATGGTGGTAGCTTAACGTTATCCATCGATCCGAGTGCTGCGCAAGGTGCCGACGCTATCTATACTGATACCTGGATCTCGATGGGTGACAGTATTACTTACGAAGATATAAAAGATAAATTTTCACCTTATCAAGTGAATCAAGAAATGATGAATGATTTGGGTATTGGCTATTTTATGCATTGTCAGCCAGCGCATATCGATCAAGAAGTCACGCAGGAAGTATTCGATGGTGAGCAATCATTAGTACTACAACAGGCCGAGAACAGAATGCATGCACAAAATGCAGTATTGGTTACTCTGTTAAGTTAAATAATTACAATATTAAGGTAAACACGTAATAGTCGACGTGGGTGAGGAAATAGAATGGCAGCACTATGGGGTGGACGGTTTTCACAAGCCGCAGATCAGAAATTTAAAGCGTTTAATGATTCATTACGTTTTGATTACCGTTTAGCAAAACAAGATATTATTGGTTCAATTAGTTGGTCGCGAGCGCTTGAGCAAGTGAACGTACTGACCAAACAAGAACAACATGATCTTGAGCAAGCATTGAATGAATTAGCAGAAGAAGTCGCACAAGACCCTTCAAAGATTCTACAAAGCGATGCGGAAGACATTCATAGTTATGTTGAATTGCAGCTGATTGAAAAAGTTGGTGACCTGGGCAAGAAATTACACACCGGCCGCAGTCGTAATGACCAAGTAGCGACCGACTTAAAGCTGTGGTGTAAAGAGCAGTCAGTTGAATTGTGTGAGCTAATCGTTAAGCTACAGCAAGCGCTGCTTGATTTGGCTATTCGTGAGCAAGATACAGTGATGCCCGGTTATACCCATTTACAGCGTGCCCAACCTATTAGTTTTGGCCATTGGTGTTTAGCCTATGTCGAAATGTTTGAGCGTGATTTAAGTCGAATGCGCGATACGGCAGAGCGTTTAGATCATTGTCCATTGGGATCTGGTGCCCTTGCTGGCACAGCGTATCCGATTGATCGTCATGCGTTAGCGCGTGATTTAGGCTTTAAACAGGCGACACGAAACAGTCTTGATTCAGTGTCTGACCGCGATCATGTACTTGAGTTATTGGCCGATGCGAGTATTTCTATGATGCATTTATCACGGATGGCGGAAGATTTGATTTTCTATAATTCTGGTGAAGCTGGCTTCATCGAATTGGCCGACAATGTGACGTCTGGCTCGTCACTGATGCCGCAGAAGAAAAACCCTGATGCATTAGAGCTTATACGTGGTAAAACTGGCCGTGTGTATGGTGCGCTAAGTGGCATGATGATGACGCTTAAGGCGCTACCTCTTGCTTATAATAAAGACATGCAAGAAGACAAAGAAGGCTTGTTTGACGCGTTAGATAACTGGGGAGACTGTCTTGAAATGGCCGCGATGGTGCTTGAAGGTTTGCAAACGAACAAGCCTCGTATGCTAGCTGCCGCACAACAAGGCTATGCAAATGCGACAGAGCTTGCTGATTATCTTGTGTCAAAAGATATCCCATTTAGGGAAGCGCATCATATTGTTGGTGAAGTCGTCGTATCAGCAATTTCTCGTCAATTACCGCTAGAAGATTTTAGCTTAGAGCAACTTAAAGAGTTCTCTGACGTTATTGAATCTGATGTTTATCAACATCTCACCATTGAAGCGTGTTTGTCAAAACGCGAAGTACTCGGTGGTACCTCACTTAAGAGCGTGATGTTAGCGTTAACTGAACAGCGTCGTCGTGAGATTAAAGAGGAAGTGACGAATTCTGAAGTGGTTGGTGGCACCAGCGAAGTTCAGGTGCAAAATGCCATGGGTAGCGTCCAGCAGCGTCTAAACGCTCACAAGGCAGAGTTGCTCAATGTGCGTCCGGCTAAACTGACTGATGTTGATGAAATTACAAAAATAGTGGCTCACTATCATGAAGCGGGTGAAACCTTACCGCGCAGTCGTTTCGATGTCCTCAATAGTATTCTCGATTTCTCAGTCGCGGTGCATGAAGAACAAGTCGTTGGTTGTGCGTCGATTTATATCTATGGCACTGGCTTAGCTGAAATACGCTCTGTTGGTATTAACCAAGACCGTCAAGGGTTTGGCCAAGGGCGTGCGCTAATCGATCATATGCTACAACGTGCAAGCGATTTAGAACTTGAACGGGTCATTGTATTAACGCGAGTTCCTGAATTCTTTAATAAGCTTGGCTTTTCGGAAATTGAGAAGTCGACCTTGCCTGAGAAAGTGATTAAAGACTGCGACGGTTGTCCAAAGCAACAAGATTGTGATGAAATCGCGATGGAGTTTGTCGTTAAATAGATAACTATCCGAATACAAAAAAAAGGCTGCTAATTTTAGCAGCCTTTTTTGTGACTAAAATATATCGCCGTCAAACAGACTATCGACATTGGACTCTTGGTCTGGATAGTTAACTTCTGGTTGTTCAACGTACTTCTCGGGTTGAGTGCCAATCGCAAAATACTCAAAACGAGAGGTGTGGTCGAACTTAGTGGTTAACAGCCCTGTTGCAAGGTCTATTCGCACCGTAGTAATGCCTTCAGGAATCTTAATTGGCTGCTCTGGATAGTCTCTTAGCGCAACATCCATATAGTATACCCACGTTGGCAGTGCAGTTTTTGCACCGGCTTCTTTACCGGACGTTTGGTCCTTGCCAAAATTCTTATTCTTGGATGTTTTACCCAGTGCGCGAGAAGGATTATCAAAGCCAACCCACGTTGTGGCAACTAGGCTAGGTGTTACTCCTGAAAACCAGGTATCCTTCGAATCATTGGTTGTACCCGTTTTGCCACCCATATCGCGTCGTTTAATAGTTTGTGCTACTCGCCATGCTGTCCCCGCCCAACCGGTTTTCTTCGCCCAGCTACCGCCGCCAGTGATAGCGCTACGCATCATCTCTGAGACTAAGAAAGCATTTTGCTCAGTGATCACTCGTGGCGCGAGGCGTGATTCTGGCAGATAACATTGGCTATCTAACGTTAGGCTCGCCAAGTCCTGATCAATCTCGAGTTTCTGTTCTGCGCTGGTTTGACACATCGCGCACGCAATTTTTGGTTCACTTTGAAAAACGGTTTCACCGTATTGATCGGTGATGATATCGATAAAGTAAGGAGTGACCTTATAGCCACCATTGGCGATAGTGGCATAGCCTGTCACTGCGCTTAATGGTGTTACAGATGCCGACCCAAGTGCTAATGATTCGCCGTAGGGTAGGTCTGTTCGATCAAAACCAAAGAGCGTCAGGTGATCGATAGTGCTGCGAATACCTAGTTGTTGGATTAGCTTTACTGACATCACATTTTTAGATTGTGCAAGGCCAAGTCTTAAACGAGTTAGGCCGTTATATACCGGCGGTGAATTTTTGGGACGCCATGCCGAATTTTGAGATTTATCCCATTGCGTGATCGGAACATCATTAATAATGCTGGCGAGGGTAAAGTTATTTTTCATCGCATTGGAATATAGAAAGGGCTTGATGTTAGAACCAATTTGGCGTTTTGCTTGAGTCACTCGATTAAATTGACTATGGGAAAAATTGTAACCGCCAACAATGGATTTAATTGCGCCGTCGTTCGGATTCATCGCAACGAACGCGCTGCTCACTTGCGGGATTTGGCTGAGCCACCATTGCTGTTGTTTTTGCTCAACACGGATTAAATACCCTGGCTGGACGATATCACTAGCCAAGGTCGGCGCTTTTGCTTGATGGTCATCATCGATATAAGCCCTTGCCCATTTAATGTTGTCCCATTTTAATATGATTGACTCGCCGTTGCTTAACATTGCGCTAAAGCTCTGTTCGGCAACGGCAGTAACTACGGCTGGCTGTAACGATTTAAAGGTAGCGGTGTCGGCTAGCTTGGTGTGAATTTCTTGTTCAGTCCACGGTTGTGTTGATATTTGAGTAACATTTTGAACGGGCTCATCTGGTTGCACTAATAGCTCGTCTTGCCACAGTATTTGTTCGGGACCACGATAGCCATGACGCTGATCGTAGTTGTGGATATTTTTGGCAAGTGCTTGTTGAGCCGCTTGTTGTAAGTGTGAAGGAACCGTAGTGTAAACATTGAACCCCTGAGAATAAGCGGCTTTTCTTCCGTATTTTTCAACCATATAAGCGCGCACCATTTCACCTAGGTAGGGTGCATACAATTCAATTTGAGCGCCATGACGTTTTGCCGTAGTCGGTGCCATGTTAGCTTCATCATATTGCGCTCGTTCGATAAAACCAAGGTCAAGCATTCGTAGTAACACTAACTGCCTGCGCGCTCGAGAGCGTTCAGGGGAGCGAATCGGATTTAGCGTCGAAGGTGCTTTTGGTAAGCCAGCAATAACGGCGATTTGAGCAAGGGTTAACTCACTGACATCTTTACCATAATAAACTTGTGCAGCAGCACCAACTCCAAACGAGCGATGTCCTAGCGGTATTTTGTTCAAGTAAAGTAACAATATTTCGTCTTTAGAAAGTGCTTGCTCAATCTTTAACGCAAGGAATACTTCTCTAATCTTTCGGATGAAGGTTTTCTCTCGTGTTAAAAAGTAATTTCTAGCAACTTGCTGAGTGATGGTACTTGCGCCTTGGCGTTTTTCACCAGTGACAATAAGATTGACTGCAGCACGCACAATACCAATGGGATCTATGCCAGGGTGCTGATAAAAACGCGAGTCCTCAATGGCCATAAATGCTTGCTGCATCTGTAACGGCACTTGATCGATAGTCAACGGAATACGACGCTTCTCACCATATTGAGACATAAGTTTACCATCGGCGGTAAACACTTTTAATGGTGTTTGTAGTTTAATCTCTTTAAGGGAATTGACATCAGGTAAGCCGGGCGATAGATAGAAATAGAGACCGATAATTACGAGCATCCCAGCAATCCCAGCAAGCAATGACGAAATAAATGTCCATTTTAAAAGTTTCAAAGAGGTGCCTTAGAAGTAAATGATTACCGTAAAATGGTAAGTATAAATGTATATCTCAGTGATAAAAAGCTATTCCTCACCATCATAATGTACGTAACCTTAATGATTTCTTAATAAATAGTGGTTAAAAAGGTGTCTATTTATTGAATATTGATTAGAATGTCCGTAGGTTATTGATGTATAATTTTTTTAATTGGCACGGTGAACAGTTCATGCTTTCTAGTTTGATGAAACCAAATAGTTCGAAAATGATCGGTATTGATATTGGCGCGCACAATGTCAAAGGCGTCTTATTGAGTAAATCGTCTAACGGTTATAAGGTTGAAGCGACTGCAAAATTACCTTTGCCAAAAGGTGCGGTTGTCGACAACGTTATCTTGGATGTTGAATCAGTGGGTAATGTGATTGCCAAACTACGCAAGAAATTTCCAAAAGCAGTTAAAAATGTCATTGCCGCTGTATCTGGTTCTGGAGTCATTAGTAAGACCGTTTATTTAAACGCGGTTCAAAATGACGAAGAGCTCGAGTCTCAAATCGAAATTGAAGCCGAAAACTTAATACCGTATCCCCTGGATGAAGTCAGTATCGATTTTGAAATAATCGGTGAAAATGAAAATGATTCGCACAAAATCGATGTATTGTTGATTGCTTCTCGTACTGAACTTGTTCAAGCGAGGGTATCGTCGATTGAAGCGGGTAACTTTTTTGCGAAAGTGATGGATGTTAACGGTTACGCTTTGGGTCGGACTTATTCTTTGATTTCTCATCAATTTGATGATGACACTAGTAAGCCGGTTGCGCTCATTGATATTGGTGCCACGACATTAACGTTGGCTGTGATTGTTGACGGCGAAACCGTGTTCATTAAAGAGCAACCATTTGGTGGCGAGCAATACACGCAATCGATAGCAGCTTATTATAATATGGAATACGCTGAAGCGGAGACCGCAAAACTTAACGATGAATTGCCGCGCAATTATGTCTTTGAGGTATTAGCGCCGTTCCAAACCGCAATGATTCAGCAAATTCGCCGTACCTTACAAATGTATAGTACGTCTAAATACGGTAGCGAGATAAGTCATATCTTGCTATCAGGCGGCTGCTCGCAAATACCGACAATTGATAAAGTGTTGTCGGAAGAACTCAATATTCCAACAAACCTTGCAAAACCTTTTTTACACAGTGAAGTGCACAAGGATATTAATTTTGATGCGCTAAATAAGGAGGCTTCAATGTATATGGTAGCGAGTGGTTTAGCGTTAAGGAGCTTTACCTAATGGCAACGATTAATCTGCTACCGTGGCGAGAAGAAGCTAAGCGACAGCGACAAATTCAATTTAATGCAATGGCTGGTGTAAGCTTTGCTGTGGCGGCGTTGATTGTTTTGTTGGTAACAACCGTAATTGATAACTCAATTGTGTTGCAGCAAGAAAAAAATCAATATGTTAAACAAGAAATTCTAACAGTTGACCAAAAAATTAAAGAAATAAAAGAGTTGCGACAAGCGAAAAACGATTTGCGAGAACGGATGGATTTGATCGAGCGACTGCAAAATACTCGTAATTTATCGACTCACTTGCTCGATAGTATCGCTGCTGTTATCGCTCCAGGTGTCTATCTAAGCAGCATATCACGTAATGGTGGTACCATTTCCTTCAAGGGACTGGCAGAGTCGAATAATCACTTGGCCAATATGCTTCGTAATATTGAGAATTCACAATGGTTGAGAAATCCATTGCTCCAGCATATCAACGTGGAGAATGGTAAAGTGAGATTATTGAATAGTTTTTCATTGCGAGTGGATGTTAATACGGCGTTGAAGCAGGGAGAGCAGTAACATGGTATTTGATTTCGCTGAAATTAAAAATGCTGATTTAGACCTAGATTCGTCAGGCTCATGGCCGGCAAGTTTAAAGTTAATCGCATTTATTGTTGTTTTCGTCGTGACGCTAGGGCTGGGTTACTATTTTGTGATTAGTGATCAATTGGTATCGCTCGAAAGCAAAGAAAAAGAAGAAACAAAACTGCGTTATGAGTACGAGAATAAATTTCGCTTAGCGTATAATCTCAAAGCCTATCAAGAGCAGATGATTCAGATGGAAGTGCAGTTAGCGCAGATGCTGAAAAAACTACCTGCCACGCACGAAACACCAGGCTTATTGGATGACATAACATTTATCGCGACGTCAGCTGGGCTAAAAATTAGCTCTATTCGTTGGGGGAATGAAGTCGAGAAAGAGTTCTACACCGAATTGCCGCTTTATATCGATGTTGGTGGCAGTTATCATCAATTCGGTAAATTCGTTAGTGACGTGGCAAATTTGCCGCGAATTGTGAGTTTGCATGAGTTCGATATCAATAAAAAAGACAAAGACGAAGAGGATTTGTCTTTTAATCTAGTCGCTAAGACATATCGCTATAAGGGTAAATAATGAAAAAGATATGTGTCCTAGTCGCTATATTTCTCTTGCTACAGGGTTGTGAGAATGATATTGCCGACACTAAACAATTTGTAGAAAAAGTTAAATTAAGTAAAGGCATCGCTATTGAGCCGATGCCAGAATCGATGCCGTTTAAACATTTCGAGTACAGTGCAGGATTTATTCGTAGTCCATTTGTCGCTCCGCAGCAAGAATTAACACTGGATGTGATTAGTCAAAGTCGTGACTGTTTACAGCCTGAGATAGGAAGAACTAAGTCTTTGCTTGAAGCTTATGCACTAGATAACCTTACTATGCGCGGTTCTCTCGGGGATGACAAAGCATTGTGGGCACTAATTCAGACGCTTGACGGCGATGTACACAAAGTAAAACAAGGTCACTATGTCGGTTTGTTCCATGGCAAAATCCTACAGGTAACAGAACAACAAATTGAAATTGTTGAAATTGTTCCTGATGGTTCTGGCTGTTGGATCGAGCGAAATAATGCGATTGCACTTAACAGCGGTCTATAACCATTGATTGACAAGTTTGGCGGTAACTTTTTTTACTGTTCAAATGTAATATTTTTATGCCAAGGAGAAACAGAGTGGCAGCTAAAGCAATGATAAAACAGTTTGTTGCACTATTATTGATAATGCCATCGATAGTATGCGCGTCCGAACTACTGGACGTGCGCTACAACGAATTATCGAATAAGCAAGTTCAGTTAGAGTTTATATTCGCTGAGAATATAATAGCAGCGAGCGATAATCTTGATATTGACGAATCTCAGTTACTGCTTGATTTTTCAATGGCAAGTAGTGAACTCAATCTCACTTCTCTCCCTGACAATGCTGTTGGTCTGCAATCTATTCTGTCGACCAATATGGGTGACAACTTACGATTGACTATCGCTCTCCTCGGGCAAGTAGATTATCACTCAAGTTCTAATGATAATATCTATACCGTTACGCTAGGTAGCCCTGTTACTGCTGTTATCGAGACAGCACCAACGCCAGTTGCCAGTTCTGTTGCATTGATTGACTTTAAGCTCAATGATAATAAACAGGGTGAACTAAGTGTTACGCTAACAGATAGCGAACTCACCGTTGATGTTGTGCAAAATGCTAACCGTGTTGAATTAAATATTGCTAATGCGACGATTGGTGAAGAAGACCTCTATACCATGGACGTGGTTGATTTTTCGACGCCAGTTCGCAGCTTTGAAACGTTTCGTGAGCAAAACAGTGTGCGTATTGTTGTTGAAATGATGAACGCTTTCGAGTTTGAGCATCAGCAAGTTGGCGAACAATTTGTGTTGTTAGTTAAGTCTCCTAAAAAGAAAAGTAATCGACCGCAAATTAAAAAGAAAAAAGTGTTCGGTGGTAAAAAGATTTCGCTAAACTTCCAAAAAGTGGAAGTACGTACCGCATTACAAATCATTGCTGACTACAACAACTTTAACTTAGTTACCGGCGATAGTGTCGATGGCGAGATAACGTTACGATTAGAAGATGTGCCTTGGGATCAAGCGTTAGACATGATTCTAAAGCTTAAAGGTCTCGGTAAGCGATTAGAAGGTAACATCTTGCTTATTGCACCTGCCGCAGAGCTATTGCAGCGTGAGGCGTCAGAGCTGAAAGCGGATAAGGAAGTTGAAGAACTTGTACCGCTCTACACCGAGTACTTACAGATTAATTATGCGAAGGCGTCTCAGATTTCAGTATTGTTAGACGCTGGTGAGTCGTCATTGCTTTCTGAGCGCGGTACTGTGGCCGTCGATGAGCGTACTAATACATTATTAGTGCAAGACACCGCTAAAAAACTTGAAGAAGTGCGCCGCTTAATCGAAATTTTAGATATTCCCGTTAAACAAGTTGTTATCGAAGCACGCATTGTGACGGTAACGGATAACGTTGATGAAGAGTTTGGTATTCGTTGGGGGGTTACAGATACCCTAAGCAATGGTGCGACTAGTGGTTCACTCGAAGGAGCCGATTCAGCCTCTAGTGGTGTTGTACCAAGCTTGAGCGATCGACTCAATGTTAGCCTACCGGTTACAGAAGCGGCAGGTACCATTGCATTTCAAGTCGCTAAATTGGCCAATGGTACCATTTTAGATCTCGAACTCTCTGCGTTGGAACGTGAGAATAAAGGTGAGATTATCGCTCGCCCAAGTATCACGACCACCAATCAAAAAGCTGCGTTTATCGAACAGGGTACTGAGATCCCTTACGTGTCAGCAGCGTCAAGTGGCGCGACTACCGTAACCTTTAAGCCTGCGGTGTTATCATTACGAGTAACTCCTCAAATAACGCCGGATAATCGTGTTATCTTAGACTTATTGATCACTCAAGATACGCGAGGCGATACGGTATCTACCGCGACAGGTGAAGCGGTTGCGATTGATACCCAAAAAATCAGTACTCAAGTATTGGTGGATAACGGTGAAACGATAGTATTGGGTGGCATTTATCAGCAACAATTGATTAATGCAGTCACTAAAGTACCGGTGTTAGGAGATATTCCACTGCTTGGTTGGTTATTTAGAACGCAATCAGAGTATGCTGAGCGTCGAGAACTACTTATTTTTGTTACTCCAAGAATAATAGATAACGAGAAGTAATACAAAAAACAGCTTAATTTCAGTGGTTTATAGTGTAAAAGCCGATGTGGATAATACTCATGTCGGCTTTTCTGTTTCAACATAACAAAAACTTACTCTTTGTCGCTTGCCTTTACGGTAAGGTTATTGAGATAATGCTTCGCTAAATTTACCTCGAAGTAGGTTTTCGTCGTTACATCGCTGGCTCGTGTATTAACATGGATTATCCACCGCAAGGATTACAGCGGGACGAAAAGACTATCAAAACGAGATCCGAGGGTAGGACTCCTACCAAAGCTTGATTATATAGAACGTAGTGATAATGGCTGAAAAAAGAAATATTTACATTGTCGGCCCAATGGGCGCCGGCAAAAGCACGATTGGACGACAAATCGCACAACAATTGCATTTAGAGTTTTTTGATTCCGATAGCGAAATAGAACGCCGCACTGGTGCGGAGATAGCGTGGGTGTTTGATGTTGAAGGTGAAGACGGTTTTAGAAAGCGTGAAGCCTCAGTCATCGAAGACTTAACTGAGAAACAAGGCGTTGTACTTGCAACTGGTGGTGGTTCGATTATCAGCAAAGAAGTGCGCAACAAACTCTCAGCGCGCGGTTTTGTGGTTTACCTCGAAACAACTATCGATAAGCAAGTGGCACGCACTCAGCGCGATAAGCGTCGTCCTCTGTTGCAAACTGAAAAAGACCCGCGTGAGGTACTTGAAAAACTTGCAGGGTTCCGTAATCCTCTCTACGAGGAAATCGCAGACCTTACAGTGCGTACTGATGATCAGAGTGCCAAATTGGTTGCTAAAGAAATTATCGATAAATTAGGCTTCTAAAAGCATGAAACAGCTTCAAGTACAGCTCGGTGATCGGAGTTATCCGATTTATATTGGACAGCAAATTCTTAGTAACGGTGTGTTACTTGCTGAACACATTAGCAGCCAAAAAGTGATGCTAGTGACCAATACTACGGTCGCGGAACTATACTTGGAGCAAGTGACTCGTTCACTGCAATCAGTTGATAAAATAGTCGACACCACTATCCTTCCCGACGGCGAGCAATTCAAAACCTTAGATATTTTGAATCAGGTGTTCAGCTCATTGCTAGAAGGAAAACATGGTCGCGATACTTGTATCGTTGCGCTTGGTGGAGGTGTTGTTGGTGATATGGCTGGTTTTGCAGCCGCATGCTACCAGCGAGGCGTGGAATTTATCCAGATCCCAACAACCTTACTCTCCCAAGTAGACTCGAGCGTCGGTGGAAAAACCGCCGTCAATCACCCGCTAGGGAAAAATATGATTGGCGCATTCTATCAACCTAACGCTGTATTTATTGATATCGACTGTCTTAATACGTTACCTGCTAATGAGTTTGCAGCAGGTATGGCTGAAGTGATTAAGTATGGAATTATGTGGGACCAATCGTTTTTCCATTGGTTAAAAGATAATCGTGCCACAATCACTTCATTAGATGCGACTGCGCTAACGACGATGATTGCCAGATGCTGTGAAATAAAAGCAGATGTTGTCGCCGAAGATGAGCATGAGCATGGTGTGAGAGCCTTATTAAATTTAGGTCATACCTTCGGTCATGCGATTGAATCAGAACAGGGCTACGGCAACTGGCTTCATGGTGAGGCCGTCGCAACAGGCACTGTCATAGCGGCAAAAACTGCGCTAGGACTCAATCTAATTAATCAACAGACGGTAGATGCAATCAGCGACATATTTGTTGAATATGATTTACCGATTGAAAAGCCTGATGATATGTCTTTTGAATCATTCATGCAGCATATGGCTGTGGATAAAAAGGTATTGGCAGGTCAATTACGTTTCGTATTGCCTACTGATATTGGGCGTGCCGAATTGGTATCAAATGTCGATGAGTGCATCTTAAAGACCGCTATTACGTCTGCATAGCGAAGCATACACATATTTAGTTAAATTCAGTGAGCTAACTTAATGTCGGTAATGGACGTTCAAATCGAGCCGCAAATACAGTTGTTATCCAGACTGCAATTGACTGTAGATAGTCAGAGTCGCCTATGTTTTCTGCATGGTGACAGTGGTGTAGGTAAGAGCTATGTCGCCAATCTATTAGCTGATAAAATAAACCATTATTGCATTCAGTTGACCCATCATACCGGTCGCAATACGCCGCCCATCAAACAACAATTGATTTGTGAATTGGCGGGGGAAGGTTTTTCTGACTTAGAACAACCACTCTTAAGCGCTGTCCAAGAGCGCATTGCGCATTATAGCCATGCTGTTCTTATTATTATCGACAATGCCTCCGATTTACCGCAAGCTGATATCGCAATGTTATGGCACGCTGTTCACGACTTTGCGTTGGCGACTAAAAATGGGCCAAACTTCAATGTCGTCCTCATTGGTGAAAGTCGCTGGGCGACACCTCTATTTAAGGCGTTAGATAAAAAAGAACAAAGCCTAGTCGCGGAGTTTAATCTCAAAGTGTTGACTAAAGCGCAGGCTAAAGACTTCCTGATGGCTGTGCATTCCGAATGGTCCGATGGCAAGATCGATAGCTTTTTAAAGCGACTAAAGCCACAATACCTACTCCCAAAACAATTAATTTTTGCATCGATGGAAACGCCAGAGCATAAGTCTAATAAGAGGTTGTTAATTGGATTAGGGCTCACATTATTGGTATTTACATTAGCGCTGCTCGCTGCGTCATTTATTGAACAATCGCCAGACGGCGCCAGCTCCCCAGTTATTGATTCTGCTGAAAGCGTCACGGTGCCGACACCGCTAAAAACTGACGCTAACGTATCTAGACTAATTGATAGCAACACAGTGACCGAAAATGTTATTGATGAGGATGCCCATTTATCGCAATTTAACGCTGTAACCACACCGATTGAACAAGCTGTGACCTTGCCCTCGGCGCAAGACACACTCGAAAAGGTTGTTAACGTTGCGCCGGACATAGTGTCCAAAACAGAGGCACAAGTGATGCAGCAAATCGTAACCCCAGTCATTGAGTTACCTGCCATTAAAGAGGCGGTAACACCCACTGTAGATTATGATGAATCACAGTTGTTGAGTATTCCAGAGGCACATTATTCATTGATGTTGGGTGGCTTTAGTGACCGTAATACGCTTACTCAAGTACATGACCAGTTAGATAGCTTTTCTGACATTTATCAATACGTAACAATTCGTAACGGCAAACCTTGGTATGTGTTACTCTATGGGGATTACGCGACTAGAGCGGCGGCTGATGACATTTTACTCGCGTTGCCCACTCATGTTTCAGGTTTTTCTCCTTGGCCAAAACCTTTTACCTCAATCCATCAAGAAATAGCTGCGTTTGCATCTACAACGACAGACAAATAAGTAATCATGACAAAGCAACGGGCATTCTTAAAATGGGCTGGCGGTAAGTATAGCCTCATCGACAATCTTACTAAGGTATTACCTCAAGGTAAGCGTTTGGTCGAACCTTTCGTTGGTGCTGGCTCGGTATTTTTAAATACCGACTATGATAAGTATCTTTTAAACGATGTTAACCAAGATCTGATCAATCTTTACCGATTAGTGCAGACTAATGTCGATGAGTATATCAAAGAGAGCCAGAAGCTATTTACCAGCGAGTATAACGATCAGGAGCGTTACTACGACATTCGAGCTCAATTCAATGCAAGTAGTGACCCTGTTGAGCGTTCCCTGTTCTTTTTATACATGAATCGTCACGGCTATAATGGTTTGTGTCGTTACAATCTTAAAGGGGGCTATAATGTGCCATTTGGGCGCTATAAGAAACCCTATTTCCCTGAAAAAGAGCTTTGGGCATTTGCTGAGAAAGCACAGAAAGCAACATTCACTTGTGAATGCTTTAGGGAAACCTTTAAGAAAGCGACATCTGATGACGTGATTTACTGCGATCCTCCTTATGCCCCATTGTCGCCAACGGCTAGTTTCACCAGTTATTCGGGTCACGGCTTTAAACTTAATGATCAGGAAGACTTAGCCGTACTGGCTGAGCAAAGCATGGCGTTAGATATTCCTGTCGTTATTAGTAATCATGATTTGGACTTAACACGAAACTTATATAACAAGGCAACGTTAGATATTCTTCAGGTTAAGCGAACCATTAGTCAAAAAGCCGGTAAGCGATTGAAGGTTAACGAGTTGATAGCATTATACAAGACGTAATTAATGCTCGTCGTTAGAGGAGATTAATTCGAGTAAATCGATGAAGTGAAATTGTGTTGACGAGCTTCCTGCTAACCAATCATACCAAGTTAACGTGTTAACCACGATACGACATGAAGTGCTAGTGTTGGTCGTTTTAACTACCTGTTGGCAGTTACCAATAAACGAATCATGGTCTAGATAAGAAGTTGAAGCAACGCTTGTTAGCAGTAAGATTGGTACGAGCGCTAATAATTTTTTTGAACGAAAATCCATATAAACCCCTCCCTGAAACAAACATTTGATAGATCATTATACATTAACAATATGCGTTGGCTAGTAATTGCGCATTTATGATCATTAAAATAATTTCTTGATATTAAAAGTCCGATATAAATGTGGTAAAAGCTATTGTCATCGCAATGCGAGCAAGGTCATTACACGATGTATTTGATTTTGTGCTAAAGTTGCATCAGAATTTTAAAAGGGCTAATTAGCATATGAAAGCAGTAGTAAAATGGGTGGAGAACGAAACATTTATTGGTGAATCAGCCTCAGGCCATAGCATTGTGATGGACGGGAACAGCCAAGACTCAACCGCGCCAAGCCCAATGGAAATGGTATTAATGTCGCTGGGCGGCTGTAGTTCTGTCGATGTAGTGAGTATTCTTAAAAAGTCGCGCCAAAACGTGCAAGGGGTCAAAGTTGAACTGTCTGCAGAGCGTCGCGATGAAGCACCAAGATATTTTACGGATATTCATCTACACTTTGTAGCAACAGGTACAGCGATCAGTGAAAAACATCTTAAACGTGCAGTCGAGCTGTCTGCTGAAAAATACTGTTCTGTCGCGTTAATGCTTCAGGCCAGCGTTAAAATCACCCACAGTTATGAGGCTGTAGAAGCCGAGTAAGGAAATATCATGCGTCCTATTATTGTTAGTTTATTACTGAGTCTATCGTTATTTGGTTGTAGCCATGAGCAGTTATCAGCTAAAAACCAGCAAGGAGTAAGCGATAATATGTCGACATCAAGTCAAGTAGTCAAAGGCGTTTCATTTAGCGGCAAAGTTGTTCACGTTAAAGTTGAAGGCAATTTTTGGGGAGTTATTACCGATGACGGTAAAAAGCTTAACGGCGAGCTGCCTAAGAAATTTCATAAAGACGGCTTACATATAGCTGGTCGTTACGAAGTTAAAGAGGGCATGGTGTCATTTCGCATGTGGGGTGAGTTAGTTGAGTTTTCTGAGCTGAATGCAAAATAAATACTCGAATAAAATCTTTATCTCATCGGGAGTATATATTTTTTTGCTCCCTAACATTCAGAGTGTCACTCTGAATTCTTGTTAATCTTCAACTCAATTGAATTTCTATTTTGTGAAAAATTCATTTCCAGCAACACTATTTGATAACCAAAGACATTAAATTGTGGCTGTTGTATTTGATCTAATTCATCGAGTTTCATATTTTGAGGTTCATTAATGACCAAAGAGAATGAGTGATGAACGGAGCGCTGTTCCGCTGAGAAATTAAATTTAAATTGATTACCTGCGTATTCATTATTGATATATACATCTAATACCTCAACGCTTTGAAGCGTTAATTTAACATGGTGGGGTGTAGTATTAAGTATCACCGACGAACCTGACATAACGAATAAGCTAAAAGGAACGTTAAGGCTTACGCTAGGTGACAGATAAGGCTCATGTAACGTCTGGCTGGATATTATTTTTATCTTATCTTGAACGGCGCTAACCTGAAGAGAAAATAGCGTGAGAACATAGAAAATTATAGTTTTCATCATGTGAATGTCATTTATTGAGTGGTAGTCATCCTAAACGAGGTGATGAACCTAAGCAAGTGACGATGGTATTTCAGATAAACACAATATCGGGCAGTTTGTTGGGACCTTTGGGATTCGAACCTCTGGCCCTCTGGTTCCATTTATTAATGTTAAAATTCAGACATGAAAATATCAGCTATTAAGCTGTTGTAGTGTAAAAGATGGATTCTTAACAATAAAGACGTACTTGAACACTTTCTCTGAAAAGAAAAAGTGGTCGGTGATAGAGGATTCGAACCTCTGACCCTCTGGTCCCAAACCAGATGCGCTACCAGGCTGCGCTAATCACCGAACATATTCTATTCGTTTGAAACATTACACTCACCAGAGGGGCTGGTCCGCTAATTCCAAACTAATTCCTTTAACAAAGCAAAATGAATGGGGTGACTAATGGGGCTCGAACCCACGACAACCGGAATCACAATCCGGGGCTCTACCAACTGAGCTATAGTCACCACTAATTTACTTTACCCTCTGTCCTTGAAGGAGCGAGGATTATAGGGTACTTTTAGGTAAATTGACAAGAAAAATATTAACTTTTTAGTACTAATTTCCTAATCCTGTTAGGGGTAGCACCATTTTAGCCTGTAATTTAATCAGGTGATTATATCTTGGCCATAATTTCGCGCTAAACAGTGCGGCTTAGCTCATTTTCTTAATAACACTTAACGGTGCAACTCTTAAAATCCAATGTAAGACAGCCCAAGGCCAACTCGGAACATAGGCGTTAGCTTTCTCTTTATCAATCGCCTTAACTAATGCTCGGCATCCTGTTTCGGTATCGACGATAAATGGAACTTTCTTGACCTTTTCGTTGATCTCACTGCGAATGAAACCTGGATGAATACAACTTACCTTAATGGGAGTTTCCATCACATCGATACGGATCCCTTCACTAAGCGAGGTTATTGCGGCTTTTGTTGCGGCATAAACCGTCATGGCACGGCGAAATCCACGAACAGCGGTAACAGATGAGATAGTGACTAAATGTCCTGCATTTTGCGCACGAAATATTTGCATCGCGGCCTCAGCTTGTGCAATCGCCGCAACAAAGTTTGTTTCGGCGGTTTGTTTATTGGCGTGGAAGTAGCCAGTACCAATTGATGCGCCTTTACCCATGCCTGCGTTTATAATCACGCGGTCTAATTGGCCCATTTCTGCTTTAAAGGCATTAAATACCTCAAACACCTGATCATGGTCATTAACGTCGAGGGATTTTGTGATGACATCAATATTAGGATTAATCGCAAGCAACTCTGTTTTTAACTCGTCTAAACGCTCGACACGGCGAGCACACAGGGCAAGGTTGCGGCCTTGTTTGGCAAATTCAATCGCCATACCCTTGCCAAGTCCTGAGCTAGCGCCAGTGATCAGTATATTCTGTCGTGTCATGTTATTTTCCTAAGCCTGTTTTTATTATGTGTAGGTAATCAATTGCTGGGTTAATTCACGCTCAAATACGTCATGTTCATTGAGGGTGGATAGGCTGAGCTTAGCCCCGCCGCTGCGATTAAGAATTTTTGTGATACCGCCGTTAACCAAAGACCAGTTGATGGTCATAAAGTGCTGGGGTTTCATGCCTAATAGCGAACAAGCTGTTAGGCTAATTGGGCCGCCGGACGAATAAATAAGGACGGTCTTACCATGGTGTTTTATCGCAACATCGCTGAGTGCTTGCTCAATGCGTTGGTTGAACTCTAGCCATGACTCGCTATACGCCGGATTGCTGTCACTGGTTATCCATTGATTCATTGCCGCGACAAAATGGTGTTTAAACGCTTTCATTGGCTGTGGTTCATTAGCGAGAAATTCACGAATACCTTGCGGGGTCGAAAATGCTGGGTTATAAACACCGAGAATATTCTGATGATCGTATTCATTCCAGCGACTATCAATATCAATGGTTATATCACTAAATTTAGTGAGACTATGGTGCGCGGTTTGTTGATGGCGTAGCATCGAACCTCGAATTATCACATCGGGTGACAACCCCTTATATTCGAATGCTTGGCTCAACAAGGTCGCTTGTTGAATACCTAACGTTGATAATTGATCATAATCATTGGCGCTAAAACTCGCCTGACCGTGCCTAATTAAATAGATATTACTCATACGAGTTTACCCCGACGTTTAATGGCTTTCTTACAGCGCCATAATAAGTAATGGACAAAAATCCCAAAGTGCTTGAATGCAGGGTTGTTGGTTTGACCATGATGATAGCGGTAATAAATTTGTTGTACGATGCCGGCGAGCCTAAATAGGCCATACACCTCATAGAACGTGAAATCATCGACCTCAATGTCCATCTTTTTGCAGTAATAATCCACCACTTGTTGGCGAGTCATCATTCCTTCAAGGTGAGTGGGTTGACGCCTGGTCGATTGTGCTAAAAAATCGTCGGTGGGCTCAATCCAGTAAGCCAGTGTGTTGCCTAGGTCCATCAATGGGTCACCAAGGGTCGCCAATTCCCAGTCCAATACGCCTAATATCTTGGTGTAATCATCTTGGGCGAGCACTAAGTTGTCGAATCGAAAATCGTTGTGGGTAATACAAATGCGCTCTTCGCGGGGCATGTTTGCTTCGAGCCAACGCATGACGTGCTTCCCAGAGGGGACATTCCACGTTTTTGCCTTGCTAAAACGCTCGCTCCAACCGGATATTTGACGCTCGGTATAACCAGCGCCTTTACCGAGATGGTCAAGTCCCGCCGCCAAATGATCGACTTGGTGCAGTTGCACAAAACTATCGAGTACATTCTCACATAAAGTGCGGGTTTGCATCGGCGTAACAATCAAGTCTCTTGGTAGGTTTTTACGGGGGATGATGCCAGTAAGTTTCTCCATCACATAAAAGTCACTGCCAATGATTTTTTCATCGTCACACATCGCCAACATTTGCGGTACATGGCTATAGACCGGCTTAAGTGCAGACTGTAATTTAAACTCTCGACCCATATCATGCGCACCTTTGGCTTTAGTGCCATTGGGCGCGCGGCGTAAGATCAGTGATTTTTCAGGATAATCGAGACAATAGGTCCAATTTGAGGCGCCGCCAGAATATTGCGTGATGTTAGGAAGCTCACTTAAGCCATTAATTTGGCCTTTAAGCCAGCTATCAACCGCATTAACGTCTAACTCTTCGCCTGGACGAACGGTGTTTGCCTGATCTAATACGTTACTGCTCATGGTTTATTACTTACCTTTTAATGGTCGTCGGTTAAACGTTTCATTGCCTTGGTTTGTTTTAATATACTGGCTATATACCATTGGTTTGGCAATGTTTTTTAATAAATATGCTTTTATACCTAGCTGGAGAATTAAAATTTAAAATGTTTTACTACGCGCTTGTTGGTAAATGCTTTGCGCTGCACTGATGTCTGATTTCTAAAATAAATGACCAAGCATTTTCTTGATTGCTGGTTGCGCTGTGCGCATTCCCTCATCGAGATTGGTTTTAAAAAAGCTTGGGCATACCACGCTATTGCTTTGCCAAGGCCGGTCGCGCCACCAGTGACTAACATTCTAATGGTCATTTTTATCCTTTAGCGATATTTGTTAATTTCTTAACGAGACGCCAATCCCAGAATAACTTCAGCTAGGCGTAAGATACGGCCCACGAGTCTAATACTCGATATACCCACAGTATCAATTCACCATGCTGCGTTTAATTTGGAACCGGTGATGTGGTTGTCGAGTCTTTCTGTTTATTCCACCATTTTGATACGGTGATTAGTATGATCGGACCTAAATACATGACTAAACTATACATTCCGATAATGACAGAATAGGTCGGTTCGTTTAAGAAGCTTAGGGTAATTAATATAGCAAGGGTTCCATTCTGGATCCCCACTTCAATAGCGAGGGTCATTGCGTCGCGATAGCTTAAGCTAAAAATTCTAGCGAGTATTAGCCCCATCGACATTGAGCTAATACTCAATAAAAATGTGGCCACAAATGTTGTTCCTAAAGAGTCCCACAGCAATTGGTGTTCTTCGATCGTTATAATCACAATCATGATGATCATAAACATGAGTGAAAACTTTCTGAAATAGCCTTCAGACCTCAGTGCCCACTGTGTTTGGAAGTGCCTTAATGTAATGCCAATAATCACCGGAATCAAGGTAATGGCAAATAATCCAATCGCGGTATTTAATAACGAAAATTGAGGTGCGCTTTCTCCGGCCAAAGTAGTAACGGCATATTGGATAATAAACGGGGTCGAGAAAACACAAATAATGGTGGAAATTGCGGTTAAACTCACCGACAGCGCTAAGTTCGCTCTGGCGAGCTGGCTAAATAAATTAGACGTGGTGCCGCCGGGACACGCGGCCAGAATAATCAAGCCAATAAGGAGCGGTGTTGATAACTCCAACAATAAGCCAATTACCAGCGCCAATAATGGCAACAGAATAAGCTGGCCAATTAAGCCGAGGACGATTGGCTTTGGCGTTTTCCATAAGCGAGTAAAATCTTCAATAGTGAGGCTTAGTCCCATCCCAAACATGATGGAGGCTAATGCAAGTGGTAACATAACTTCTGTAAAAATAGATGCTTCCATAAGTTTAGGCCTCCTGCTTGTCACTCACCTGATATGCGATTTGATAGTTAAATGAAAACATAGCCAAGCGCTCTTTTATTTCTGTCTCAATAGTGACTTGCTCTCCTGCGCTCCCAGCAATGGAGATCGTGGCAGCGTTGCCGCGTTTTTTATCCGGAATCGTCACAATACTGGCGTGCTGTGCCTGTGGTATGTTGCTAAGGCTTTGTTTGATAACTAGCGTTATTTCTCGACACGCTAATTCAGGTTTATACAGTTTACCAACGGCCGTTAATGGCATTTCATCAATAATATCAATGCGCTTTGGAACTGCAGCGCGCTCCGGAACATGCTCGTTCATAAATTCTAACAGTTGCTCTGGTGTCACCGTCGTATCGGCCTTTGTTGTGACATATAACACAGGGATTTCGCCAGCATAACTGTCCGGGCTAGGTACTGCCGCTGCAAGGAATATATCAGGATGGCTCGTGGCAGCATCTTCAATCATTTTTGGGTCAATATTGTGACCGCCGCGAATAATTAGTTCCTTTTCACGACCACACAGAGATAAATAGCCTAATTGATCTTGCTTGCCTAAATCACCGGTACGCATCAGTTGTTGACCATCTGGCGAGGTAACCCAAATTGACTGGTTGTGGCTATCATCGACATAGCCTGGAAATACATTATTGCCGGCAATGAGGATTTCACCTGCTTCATCAACATCACACAAGCGAATTAAATTACCGTCGTTATCGATGTCGCCAATGACTACGGTCATTCCAGGGATCGTTAGTCCGACCGAGGTTTGTTTCGCAATGGCGTGTAATGGCATTAACGTCGATACAGCTGTTCCTTCGGTCGAGCCATAACCTTCAATTAACGCAATACCGGTTTGATCCATAAATCTAGCTTGGAGCTCAGGGGATAGTGGTGCCGCACCGCAAATCGCAAATTTAATGTTGCTAGGGCGCACTAACTCTACTTGGTTGTTGGCGATTTGTTCTAACAGTCCGGCATATACAGTTGGCACTGCAATCATAAAGGCGACTTGATAATTTTCTAACAAGGTTAGCAAGTTACGAACAACGTTTTTCCCCCTAAAACCTGAAGGACCCGTTAGCAACACCGTAGAGCCGAGCATAATCGACGCGATACCGGTAATGGCGGCATTAACATGGAAGATCGGCAAGCCAATTAATATGGTGTCATCTTGCGTTAGTGGTAGCATTAAGTTCACTTGCGCCGCGTTGGTTAATTCATTGAGGTGAGTATGCTTGGCTAACTTTGGTAACCCTGTGGTGCCGCCGGTATGAAAATATGAACAAACATCACTTTGCTGTGGCAACGGACATTGAAGTTCAATCGATGATTGTTCAGCGAGTAATTTCTCAAAGTTATAGACAGGCACTTCACCATCAGCTTTGGCGGGAATATCATCGCCAAACAAGCAAATAACGGCTTCAAGAGATGGGATCTGATCTTTTATTGCTAAGGTCTTTTGCCAAATATCACTACCCGGTACTGGCCCCAAAGCAATCAGCACCTTACTGTTGGCTGTGGTTACAATTTCTTTAATGATTGTACTGTCGAGCATTGGGTTTATGGGGTTGGCAATACCCGCTGTTTCAGCGCCCCATAGCGAGAAATACATCTCTGGGAAATTTGGTAAAATAATAGAAGCCACGTCATTACGCTCTACACCTAGGTTTGTTAAAGCGTTGGCCATTTGGGTAACGCGGTGCGCTACTTGGCCAAAGCTTATTTCGCGATAAGGTTTGGCGAATGTTTTCCCTTTGGTCACTTTGATTATTTTGTGGATGAGTTTTTTAGTAAACGGGATTTTGTTTTTAGCGGTACAGTCGCCATCTAAGATGTATCGAATGGCGGTTTTTTCTGGATGGTTTTTAGCGGCTTGGGCAATCGCTTGATAGGCACAACCGGGTAACTTATCCGGCGTAATGGACGATACGTCCATTTGGTCCATTTCTTGTTGTGTTGTTACTGTTGTTATATCGAAGGTGCTGCCCATGCTAAACTCCACTGCTATTTTTATTATTATTTTTAAGTATTTGAGGTATTGCTAGTCTAGAAAACTACTGTCCTGCGCAAGCACCACTTGATAAAGCGGTTGGAAATTTCCCCATGTCACGAGGTCCGATGCGTTGACTTGGCGTGTTTTTACCGCGATATCATGACCAATAAGTTTTAACTCACCAGCAGCTTGTGCAAGCAATTGACTATGACAGCAGCTGTCCATCATTGCAAAATTCGCTACTGCGGCATCAACACTTGAGCCTACGGTAAGTAAACCGTGGTTTTGTAGGATCACGGCCATCTTGTCACCCAAGGCCTGCGCGATCATGTCGCCCTCATCAGTCGCTGCCACCACGCCTGTAAACACATCGAATACACTGTGATTCTGATAAAATGCGCAGGCATCTTGTGAGATGGGGGCGAGTTGCTGACCAAATGATGAAAATGCGCGGCCATAAGTGGTGTGAGCGTGAGCAACGGCTTTAACATCGGTTCTAGCATGGTGAATGCGTGAGTGGATGGCAAAAGCGGCATTGTTAACCGCTGAATTTCCGTCAACGATATTACCGTGATGGTCGACTCGAACAAGGTCTGAAGCCTTAATAAGGGAGAAATGCATGCCTACCGGATTTACCCAAAACGTGTCAGGTTCGATACAATCTCTCACGGTGATATGTCCTGCTAATCCTTCATCAAATCCATGCATCGCAAAAATTCGAAAACCAGCGGCTAATCGTTGCTTCTCATACTGGCGTTGTGCCAATGGATCATCAAACTGTGGCGGCATCGCCAATTGAAATTTATCACTACCTATGGTCATTTCTTTAACTTGCTGTTCGATACTAGCGCTCATTTATTACTCCGATTAATAGTTTAATTTTAGTTTAAGCTGTCATAAGATAAATAAAAGTGATGTTAATTGATGGTTATATATAAATATGCTGCATAGTAAGGTCGATTTAAATTTGTTTTTGGTACTTAAAACTGTCTATCTAGAGGGAAGTATTACTGCTGCCGCTAAAAAACTTCACCTGACACAACCAGCGGTGAGCCACGCGATTGGTCGATTACGCGTTAAGTTTGAGGAACCACTTTTTGTGCGTCATGGTCGAAAGGTGGTGCCATCTTCTTTTTGTCAAAAAATCATGCCGCAAGTGATTGCCGCGGTAGATGCCCTAGAGTTAACGTTTCTGACCAATAAAGAGTTTGATGTTACTGAGCATCGGCGCGAAATAAAATTTGGCTTTCGGGATATTTTGGAATCGTTGTTCTTTCCTGCATTGATGGGTGATTTATTGGCTAATTCGCCTAATATTACGATTAATAGTCGTAAAATAACTCGGCCAAAAATGGAAAAATCATTGGCGGATCAAGAGCTCGATATTGTTATCGATGTGCTGGTGCCAACCGGAGATGATATTTGCCATCAACTCATTTGTGAAGAGAGCTTTTCGTTAATATGTCGTGAAGGTCATCCAATATTAGAGAACTTAACGTTAGCCAATTATGCTGATGCATCACACGCGCTCGTTGCGTTAAAAGATTCAGAGGTGGATTTAGTCGATATCGCACTGGCTAAGCATGGTGTTAGTCGCAAGGTGGCACTTCAGTGTGAACATTATTTTGCGGCGGCGAGTGTTATCACTCAAAGTGATATGCTGCTAACAATGCCTAATTCTTACGTTAATCTACTGACCGATAAGATGGCTGTTTGCGCAGCGCCATTGCCTTTTCAAGTGCCCGCGATGCCGGTACATATGTATTGGCACAAACAAGCTGAGCATGATCCTGTGAATGGTTGGATGCGTGAAAAGTTATTGAGTATTGCTAAAGATATCTTGTGATTTGAGGTAGGGTAATCTTAAAGGTAAGTGTATTGGCGCGCCCAGGAGGATTCGAACCCCCGGCCTCACCCTCCGGAGGGGTACGCTCTATCCAGCTGAGCTATGGGCGCAATATATGCTTATAAAATATAGTAAGTACTTTAGTGGCAATCGTCTAGATCTTATTGTAAAAAACGGTTTGTTTGGTTGAAAAGGCAGCATTTTTAGTTTTTTTTTGCGTTCAATCAATGAAAAGAGGACCACTTAATGTTTCTATCTCATGAGATCTGTTTATAATATTGAAAAATTATTCCAAAAAATTATTAGTCAGGGGTTTATCCATGAGAGCAGGCGTATCTAAAATTGTTTTAGGTCTAAGTGCTGCACTAACATTGTCACTAGGTGTTAGCGCTGCAGATTTGTCAAATGATGCTATAAAAAAACGTATAGCACCTGTTGGCAATGTTTATTTGGCCGGAGCTGCAGCTCCAGTTGTTGTTGTGCCAACAGGGCCTAGAACTGGCGAGTCAGTTTATCAGATGTCTTGTTTTGGTTGTCATGGTACTGGTGCTGCTGGTGCTCCACTTAAAGGTAATGCCGAAGCGTGGGCTCCTCGCTTAGCGCAAGGTGTTGATGTATTACTTGATCACGCAACGAATGGTTTCAACGCAATGCCACCAAAAGGCACCTGTATGGATTGTAGCGATGATGAATTAAAAGCAGCCATTGAGTTTATGACCGCTGGTCTATAACGTTAATTAATGCTTAAAAAGCGGTGCAGCTTAATGCACCGCTTTTTTTATGCCGTTCTTTTAACGTTGGCTATTTGAGCATGTCGCGTAAATTAGCAATGGCTGAGCTTGCCGTTTGCTTGCGCTGCGCTGAGGTTTGCGGTGGTTTACGACTTTCCCATTCAATATCGTCTTGTGGCAACTCATCGAGGAACCGACTGCCTGTTGGTTTGAACACTTCACCATATTGACGGCGCTCTTTGGCTTGGGTGAATATCAATTCACGCTGAGCCCGAGTGATTCCAACATATGCCAAGCGACGTTCTTCCTCGATATTATCCTCATCGATACTGGTTTGATGTGGTAATAGTCCTTCTTCCATCCCGACCATAAAGACAATGGGGAACTCAAGACCTTTAGAGGCATGCAATGTCATGAGCTGTACTTGATCTGCATGTTCTTCATCTTCGCCGCGTTCCATCATATCGCGCAGGGTTAATCGTGTAACCACTTCGGGTAGCGTCATTTCCTCATCAAGATCATCACCACTGAGCATGCCGCTGACCCAAGTGAATAGGGTGCTGACATTTTTCATTCGCATTTCGGCGGCTTTACCACTCGGACTCGTCTCATAGAGCCAATCCTCGTAATTGATATCACGAATGATTTGACGTACAGCTTCCAGTGGATCGCCGCGCCGAGATTGATCGTCAAGCTCAACCAACCAACGAGTAAATTGACGCAAGGTATGGAGCTTTTCACCCTGTAGCGTTTGTTCAAGGCCCAGCTCAAAGCTCGCCGCAAACAAACTTTGCTGTCGCATGTTGGCGTAATTACCTAACTTTTCTAAGGTTGCTGGCCCAATACCCCGCTTAGGAGTGTTAACAACACGGAGAAAGGAGGTGTCGTCGTCAGGGTTAACCAGTAATTTTAGATACGCCATCACGTCTTTAATTTCACTGCGTGAAAAGAATGAAGTACCGCCACTTATTTTATAAGGGATACGATTGGTCATTAGTACTTTTTCGAAAATCCGCGATTGAAAATTTCCGCGATACAAAATAGCGAATTCACTATAGGCGGTCTTGTTCATAAACTTGTGTCTGATAATTTCTGCTACAACGCGCTCCGCCTCGTGATCCTCATTCTTACCATACATCACCCGTAGCATCGGGCCATCGGCAAGTGCACTAAACAGCGCTTTATCGTAAACATGAGGGTTGTTAGCAATCAGAATGTTAGCACTACGTAAAATACGTGAGCTCGAGCGGTAATTCTGCTCAAGTTTAATCAGTTTAAGGCTCGGGAAATCGGTCTTTAAAAGCACCAAATTTTGGGGCCGAGCACCACGCCATGAGTAGATAGATTGATCATCATCACCAACCACGGTAAAACGGCCACGCATACCCGTAAGTAACTTTACTAATTCATATTGACTGGTATTGGTATCTTGATACTCATCTACTAATAAATAATGAAAACGATTTTGCCAACGTTCACGGGCTTCCGCGTTATGTTTTAACAGCATGGTTGGCACCATGATCAAATCATCAAAGTCTAACGCATTGTAGGCCTTAAGCTGCAGCTGGTAGCGTTGATAAAGTTGAGCTGACAATGCCTCTTTGCCATCTGTAGCTTGGGCGATGGCTTGTTCTGGTGTAATAAGGTCATTTTTGCAGTTCGAAATCATACCTTGCAGCATGTTAAGTTGGTCTTTATCTTCATCGAGCTCTTTTTCGGTGAGTTCTTTGAGCAAGCTAAGGGTGTCGGTGCCATCGAATAGGGTGAAACCAGGTTTAATCCCTAAAGTTTTGAACTCTTTTTTGATGATAGTTAAGCCAAGTGTGTGAAAGGTCGATACGGTTAAACCACGGGTATTTTTTTTACCCAGCTCGACACTTAACCGCTCTTTCATTTCTCGAGCCGCTTTATTGGTAAAGGTAACTGCTGCTATATTTCGAGGGCTATATCCGCAAGTTTGTACTAAATAGGCAATTTTATTGATAATAACGCGCGTCTTACCGCTTCCTGCGCCAGCAAGTACTAAACAGGGGCCATCGATGTAATGAACGGCCTCATCTTGTTGCGGATTTAATTTCATAATAATTTCTCTAGAACTTTGACTAGCGGATTTTACCTGATTTTGGGTACAATAGTCGTCATTAATCTTACAGCCCAAGGAACAAAACGATGATCAATCCACAAAAGCTCGAAGCCATCGCTAAACAAGTTGCCGATTCTTTGCCTCCAGGTGTTAAAAATTTAGCTGAAGAATTTGAATTGAAAACCAAACAAATTATTCAAGCTCAGCTAAGCAAGTTAGATGTTGTTTCTCGTGAAGATTTCGACGTGCAAACACAAGTGCTATTAAAAACTCGTGAAAAGCTGGTGGCATTAGAGCAGCAAGTTGCCAAGCTAGTAGAACAGCAAAACACTAACGATAGCGAATAGGGGAAGATGGTGGATAAATATGTAGTTATCGGTAACCCTATAGAGCAGAGTAAATCACCGTTTATTCACCAACAGTTTGCCAAGCAAACAAACCAAACACTCGATTATCAAAAACAGTTAGTTGCAGCAGATGGCTTTGACCAATTTATTTCGTCGTTCAGGGCGATAGGTGGCAAAGGTTGTAATATAACGATGCCATTTAAAGAACAAGCCTATGCTGTTGCGACACAACTGTCAGATAGAGCGAAAGCCGCAGGGGCAGTGAACACTCTTACCTTTAATGATGACGGTAGCATCAGTGGTGATAATACCGATGGTCAGGGCTTGGTCGGTGATCTCCTTCGTAATAATGTCGTATTGAAAAATGCTCGCATATTAGTGCTTGGTGCTGGTGGTGCTGCTCGTGGTTGCATCTTGCCATTATTACAACAGCAACCAGCTAACATTGTGGTTGCCAACCGAACGGCTAGCAAGGCACTGACATTAGCTAATCAGTTTAATGAATCTGGTAATGTTATCAGTTGTGGATTTGATGAATTGAGCGACCAATACGATGTCATTATTAACTCGACCTCAACAAGCCTTAGCGGCGAATTGCCAAAAATCCCAGCGGCTATCATCGCATCCGCAAATTGTTGTTATGACATGGTGTACAAGAATGAAGCGACAATATTTTTGGCATGGGCTAATGAGCTCGGTGTGCCAAATACGATAGACGGATTAGGTATGCTTGTGGGACAGGCGGCTGAAAGCTTCCGAGTTTGGCATAACGTGACGCCGCAGATGGATAGTGTACTCGAACAGATGCGCAAAGGATTATGAATCAATCAATATTATGTAATGATGATCTGGCGTGGGATGAGGCTACACAGCAAGTACGTTTTACTGCACAAGCCGCGGGGGCACACATTACTTGCTACCTTGCGCTGAGTTATTTAAAAAAGGCGGGATTGTCATCAAGCTCGGCGGCGGAGATAGTCGAATTTTGTGAGTCAATTCAATTTGACATAGAAGAAGATGCCCAACAAGCAATCGCCGATGAGCATCTTGAGGGAGATAAGCTCTACCTAACTTAGTTCACTAAGGTATTGGTTTTTTAACTCCACGTAGTTAATAGCTGACTGTTTTAAGAAAGCTATTTCGGCATCCTTTAATTTACGTGCTTGCTTCATCGGATTGCCTACATATAAGTAGCCAGACTCTAATACCTTATTTGGTGGTACGACAGTACCAGCGCCGATGAATACATCATCTTGTACAATCGTTCCATCCATCACAATTGTCCCCATACCGATCAAGATCCGAGAACCGAGTTCGCAACCATGTAACATTACCTGATGACCTATCGTGACATCATCACCAATAATGAGCGGATGACCGCTAGGATTCTTGTCACTCTTACGGGTAACGTGCAGAATGCTACCATCTTGAATATTCGTACGATGGCCAACACGAATATGATTTACATCACCACGCATAGCGACAAAAGGCCAAACACTACAGTCGTCACCAAAAACAATATCGCCGCAGATAACTGTATTGGGATCGATATAATTGTTATTGCCTAACGTGGGTATGATGCCTTTAAAGGCCGTTAATGTATTGGTCATGCTTAAATCCTTGATTAAATCGTCTATTAAGAGCGATCATATCCCATAAACGTCTAATAATCTCGCAGGTTGCCCCTTAATTAATCAAACAAAATAAAAGGTCGAAATAGCCCTTGCCAAGTCCCGATAGATCTCTATAATGCGCCTCACTGAAACGGAGCAGAGCATCAATTAGCGGTTAACGTTAACTAGAAAACTAGGCAACGTTTTAGAGAAGAAAACAAATTATTTAAGTCTTTTAAATTAGTTGTTGACTTCAACTAGGGAAAGCGTATTATATGCCTCCCAACGCAACGAGCCACAGGGTTTGAAGCGTAACTCC
>Ga0209395_1000430_pt1 | contig 62155 bp, 46 predicted proteins | sample GOMGulsemesocosm_3_FD_184635 | JGI IMG/M metagenome (GOLD analysis project Ga0209395, IMG submission 184635) | Methane-oxidizing microbial communities from mesocosms in the Gulf of Mexico - GOM9D Gulf of Mexico (SPAdes) (version 2) | ecosystem: Environmental > Aquatic > Marine > Cold seeps...
TACAGCACCTGTGATATCTGTTGTACGGAAGTAAAACTGTGGACGGTATCCTTTGAAGAATGGAGTATGACGACCACCTTCATCTTTACTTAACACGTATACTTCTGATTCGAATTTAGTGTGAGGTGAAATTGAACCTGGTGCACATAGTACTTGACCACGTTCAACATCTTCACGCTTAAGACCACGTAGAAGAACACCACAGTTCTCGCCAGCACGACCTTCGTCAAGAAGCTTACGGAACATTTCAACACCAGTACAAGTTGATTTTTGTGTATCACGGATACCAACAACTTCTACTTCTTCGCCTACTTTGATGATACCGCGCTCAACACGACCAGTAACAACTGTACCACGACCTGAAATTGAGAATACATCTTCGATAGGCATGATGAATGCTCCGTCGATTGCACGCTCTGGCTCTGGGATGTAAGTATCTAATGCATCAGCAAGTTCGATTACTTTCGCTTCCCATTTCTCTTCACCTTGAAGAGCACCTAAAGCTGAACCTTGAATTACTGGTAAGTCATCACCTGGGAATTCATATTCAGAAAGAAGTTCACGAACTTCCATTTCTACCAATTCTAATAACTCTTCGTCATCTACCATGTCACACTTGTTCATGAATACGATGATGAAAGGTACACCAACCTGACGTGATAACAAGATGTGCTCACGTGTTTGTGGCATAGGACCATCTGTAGCAGCAACTACTAAGATAGCGCCATCCATTTGCGCAGCACCGGTAATCATGTTTTTGATGTAATCGGCATGACCAGGACAATCTACGTGTGCGTAGTGACGTGATTCTGTATCATATTCGATGTGAGAAGTATTAATAGTAATACCACGCTCACGCTCTTCTGGAGCATTATCGATTTGTGCGAAATCTTTAACTTCACCACCGTGAACTTTAGTTAATACCGCAGAGATAGCAGCTGTTAAAGTTGTTTTACCGTGATCAACATGTCCGATTGTACCAACGTTGACGTGCGGTTTATTACGTTCAAATTTTTCTTTAGCCATTTTTCATATACCTTAAAGTTTATTAAAAGCCCGGCCAAAAGACCGAGCCAGACTTTCATAAAGCCTTACGAGAATCCGTTAGGATCGGTGATTGCATCAACTACTTTCTTAGGCGCTTCATTATATTTTTGAAACTCCATTGAATAAGATGCCCGACCTTGTGTTGCACTACGTAAATCTGTGGAATAACCAAACATTTCAGAAAGTGGTACCACTGCATTCACTATCTTCGAACCAGCTGGACCTTCGTCCATACCTTCAATTATGCCACGTCGACGATTTAAATCACCGACTACATCACCCATATGTTCTTCAGGTGTTGTAATTTCTACTTTCATCATTGGTTCTAACAATGAAGGTGAAGCTTCTAATGCTCCCTTCCTAAAACCAATAGATGCAGCTACCTTAAACGCCATTTCATTAGAATCTACATCATGAAAAGAGCCATCATAGAGAGTAACTTTAACATCTAACATTGGATAGCCAGCTAATACACCACTATCCATTTGCTCTCTACAGCCTTTTTCAATTGCTGGAATATACTCTTTTGGAACAACCCCACCAATAATTTCATCAACGAATTCAAAACCTCCACCTACAGGCAGTGGTTCCATTTTCAACCAAACATGACCAAACTGACCTTTACCGCCAGACTGACGTACAAACTTCCCTTCAACTTCAACTGTTGAGCGAATAGTTTCGCGGTAAGCCACTTGTGGTTTACCAACATTACATTGTACGTTAAATTCACGTTTCATTCGTTCAACTAAGATATCAAGGTGTAATTCACCCATACCAGAGATTATGGTTTGTCCTGTCTCTTCATCAGTTTCGACTCTAAATGAAGGATCTTCAGCCGCTAATTTACCCAACGCAACAACCAATTTTTCTTGGTCGGCAACGGTTTTTGGTTCAACAGCTACTGAAATAACAGGTTCCGGAAATTCCATACGTTCAAGCATAATAAGGTGTTTTGGATCACATAAAGTATCACCAGTAGTGACATCTTTAAGACCTATAGCAGCAGCTATATCACCTGCTCGAACTTCTTTTATTTCCTGACGGTCATTTGCATGCATTTGCACAATACGACCAAAACGCTCTTTTTTTCCTTTAACTGAGTTATAAATACTGTCACCAGTTTGTACAACTCCAGAATAAACTCGAAAAAACGTTAACGTACCAACAAATGGATCCGTTGCAATTTTGAACGCTAAAGCGGAAAAAGGTGCTTTATCGTCAGCTTCACGACATCCTATAGTTTCTTTTTTATCATCATTAATACCTGTAATCGCTTCAACATCTGTTGGCGAAGGTAGAAAATCAATAACGGCATCAAGTACAGCTTGAACACCTTTATTCTTAAAGGCTGAGCCACAAGTACAAAGGATTATTTCATTATTTAGCGTACGAGTACGTAGTGCAGATTTAATTTCTGCTTCGGTTAAGTCCCCTTCTTCAAGGTACTTATCCATTAATTCTTCAGTTACTTCTGCCGCTTCAGAGACAAGATTCTCGTGCCATTCATCAGCCATTTCTTGTAATTCAGCTGGAATATCTTCATAAGTAAAAGTCATTCCCTGATCACTTTCGTTCCAGTTAATGGCTTTCATCTTAATCAGGTCAATAACACCAGAAAAATCTTCTTCAGCACCAATTGCTAAATGAATTGGCACAGCATTAGCACCTAAACGAGAACCTAACTGTTCAACAACATTCAAAAAGTTCGCACCTGTGCGATCCATTTTATTAACAAAAACTAAGCGTGGAACAGAATATTTCTCCATTTGACGCCATACAGTTTCAGTTTGTGGCTGAACGCCAGACGAAGCACAAAGTACCAAAACCGCACCATCGAGTACACGTAAAGAACGCTCTACTTCAATAGTAAAGTCGACATGACCCGGAGTGTCAATGATATTAATACGATGGTCTTCAAATTGTGAATCCATACCTTTCCAGAAACAAGTCGTTGCCGCAGAAGTAATAGTTATACCTCGCTCTTGCTCTTGTTCCATCCAGTCCATGGTAGCAGCGCCATCATGAACTTCACCGATCTTATGTGAAAGACCAGTATAAAAAAGTACCCTTTCTGTTGTTGTCGTTTTACCGGCATCGACATGAGCACAAATACCAATATTTCGGTAAAGCTCTATAGGGGTCGTACGTGCCACAATTATATCCTCATTCTGAGAAAAGAATTTCCCAGATTATAAAAAATTGTAGCTACCATTCTATGTATTAACCACATAAAATGATAACTACAGCAAACACTCTGTGTTAGCCAGTAAGTACTGACAAACTGCCTACCAACGGTAGTGAGCGAATGCTTTGTTAGCATCGGCCATACGGTGAACGTCTTCACGTTTCTTAACCGCTGAACCTTTACTGTCAGACGCATCTAACATTTCGTTAGCTAGGCGCTGAGCCATTGATTTTTCACCACGTTTACGAGCTGCTTCAACTAACCAACGCATGGCTAGTGCATTACGACGCACTGGACGTACTTCAACTGGAACCTGGTATGTAGAACCACCTACACGACGAGATTTAACTTCCACTTGTGGGCGGATGTTATCTAACGCTTCCTCAAAAAGTTCTAATTGAGGCTTTTCAGATTTGTCAGCTAAAATGTCTAATGCACCGTAAACAATTTTTTCTGCAGTAGATTTTTTACCATCAACCATAAGGATGTTGATGAATTTTGCTAAAAGTTCATTGTGGAACTTAGGATCTGGCAATATTTTTCGTTGCCCTACGACGCGTCTTCTTGGCATCTTAATTCTCCGTTGTATTCAGGAATAACCCAAAATTTATATTTATTTGGCCTTACTTAACGTTTCTAATCTTTACTCACTTATTATGGAGCAGAGACCGGGAAACTTAAGATTTAGGTCGTTTAGCACCGTATTTAGAACGGCCTTGTCTTCTATCGCTTACACCAGAACAATCAAGTGCGCCACGAACGGTGTGATAACGCACACCAGGTAAATCTTTAACACGACCACCGCGAATCAAAATAACGCTATGCTCTTGTAAGTTATGTCCTTCACCACCAATGTATGAAGTTACTTCGAAGCCGTTAGTTAAACGAACACGAGCAACTTTACGTAATGCTGAGTTAGGTTTTTTTGGTGTAGTTGTATACACACGAGTACATACGCCACGACGTTGTGGACAAGCTTGTAACGCTGGAACGTTACTTTTTGTTACTTGTCTTACACGTGGTTTACGTACTAATTGGTTAATAGTTGCCATTAAATAGCTCCCGATTAGTTAAACTTGTATAAATTCCAATCAATGAGAAATTTACACCCTTATAAACGTGAAAATCCGCGACCTTAAATTCCATACAAAACAAGTACAGAATATAGGGTCGCGGAATTCTATAGGTCAAGTTGTAACCTGTCAAGCTTTTAGTGCTTATATACAGGTTACATACTTAGTCATAGCATATCAAAGCAAAACTTAGCTATTACCGCCAAGTAAATCGGCGTTTAATGCGTCAGTCAATGCTTGTGCGGCATCATCAGCTGATACTGAACTTTCAACAGCAGGCATACTTGCTTGCAGTTTACGTTTAGCACGCTCTTGATGATACGAATAGCCAGTACCTGCTGGTATTAAACGACCAACAATAACGTTCTCTTTCAAGCCTCGTAACTTGTCTTTCTTACCTGCAACAGCAGCTTCAGTTAGTACACGAGTTGTTTCTTGGAAAGATGCAGCAGAGATAAATGACTCTGTTGATAGTGATGCTTTTGTAATACCCATCATTTGCATTTCGTACTCAGCAGGCTGTTTTCCAGCAGCTTCTAATTCACGATTTGCAATATTCACATGAGCAACCTCAAGCTGTTCACCTTTAAGGAAATCACTATCACCAGCATCAAGAATTTCACACTTACGGATCATTTGACGTACGATAACTTCAATGTGCTTATCGTTAATCTTAACACCCTGCAGACGGTAAACCTCTTGAACTTCGTTAACGATGTAGTTAGCTACTGGCGCAACACCACGTAAACGTAAGATATCATGTGGAGACTCAGGACCATCGGCAATAACTTCACCTTTAGCCACTTGCTCACCTTCAAATACGTTTAATTGACGTATTTTAGGGATCATCTCTTCATACACTTCACCACTTGGTTGAGTGATAAGAAGGCGAATCTTACCTTTAGTTTCTTTACCAAAGCCAATAACACCCGTTTTCTCAGCGAGTATTGCTGGTAATTTAGGTTTACGAGCTTCAAACAAGTCAGCTACACGTGGTAAACCACCGGTAATATCACGAGTTTTAGAACTTTCTTGCGGAATACGTGCTAATGCATCACCAATGTTTACATCGCTACCATCTTCCAAGTTAACAATCGCATTACCAGGTAAGAAGTATTGCGCTGGTATTTCAGTACCAGCAATCATTACATCGTTACCTTTAGCATCAACCAACTTAACCATTGGGCGCATTTCTTTACCGGCAGCATTACGCTGAGCCGCATCAGTAATAACAATACTTGATAAACCAGTTAAATCATCAGTTTGACGAACCATAGTTACGCCATCGATAAGATCAACAAATAGGACTTTACCAGCCACTTCCGTAATAATTGGATGTGTATGTGGGTCCCAGTTGGCAATTGTATCGCCAGCGGTTAATACTTGACCATCTTTCTTAGAAAGTACAGAACCATACGGTACTTTGTAACGTTCTTTTTCACGACCTAGCTCGTCAATTACTGTTAGCTCTGATGAACGTGAAGTAATAACAAGATGGTCTTCTGAGTTAGTTACAAACTTAGCATTCTGTAATTTCAACGTACCGTTGTTTTTAACTTGTACACTATTCTCAGCTGATGCACGAGAAGCAGCACCACCGATATGGAATGTACGCATGGTAAGCTGTGTACCAGGTTCACCAATTGATTGTGCCGCTACAACACCAATAGCTTCACCTTGGTTGATCATATGACCACGAGCCAAATCACGGCCGTAACAATGGGCACAAATACCAAAATCTGTTTGACAAGTAATAATGGAACGAACCATCATTTGATCGACAGAATTATCTTCAATAAAATCACAAAGAGCTTCATCAATTAAGGTATTACGAGGAAGAATAACTTCGTCCGTGCCTGGCTTAAGAACATCTTCAGCCACAACACGACCTAGTACACGTTCTCTCAATGGCTCAACAACATCACCACCTTCAATTAATGGCGTCATTAATAAGCCATCATGTGTACCACAATCAACATTAGTTACCACTAAATCTTGCGCAACATCAACTAGACGACGAGTTAGATAACCCGAGTTAGCTGTTTTAAGTGCCGTATCAGCCAAACCTTTACGCGCACCATGAGTAGAGATAAAGTATTGTAATACGTTTAAGCCTTCACGGAAGTTAGCTGTGATAGGTGTTTCGATGATTGAACCATCTGGTTTAGCCATCAAACCACGCATACCCGCTAACTGACGTATCTGAGCAGCACTACCACGAGCACCAGAATCGGCCATCATGTAGATAGAGTTGAAAGAATCTTGCTCTTCTGGCTCACCGTCACGATTGATAACAGTTTCTTTTGATAAATTGTCCATCATCGCTTTCGAAACTTTTTCGTTCGCTGAAGACCAAATATCAATTACTTTGTTATATTTCTCACCCGCTGTAACAAGACCTTGCTCAAATTGACTTTGAATTTCAGCAACTTCTTCTTCAGCATCTTCAATGATAGTGTATTTCGCATCAGGAATGACCATGTCATCAATACCAACGGATGCACCAGCAATCATGGCGTAATGGAAACCGGTATACATAATATGATCGGCAAAAATAACAGTATCTTTCAATCCAAGTTTACGATAAGAATGGTTGATAAGTTTTGATATTGCTTTTTTGTTTAACGGTTGATCAATTAATTCATATGGCATGCCTTTAGGACATACTTGCCACATAATGGCACGACCAACAGTAGTATCACGTAAAGTAGTTGTACCAACAAGTTCACCGTCTTCATTTTTCGTATATTCAGTAATACGAACTTTTATACGTGCATGAAGTTCTGCTACGTCGGTACGATAAGCTTTCTCAACTTCTTTTTCGTCGATGAAAATCATGCCTTCACCTTTACCATTAACACAATCACGTGTTAAATAATAAAGACCCAAAACAACATCTTGTGATGGTACGATGATAGGTTCACCGTTTGCAGGCGACAATACGTTATTGGTTGACATCATTAACGTACGAGCTTCCATTTGAGCTTCGATAGTTAATGGCACGTGAACTGCCATTTGGTCACCATCGAAATCGGCGTTATATGCCGCACAAACTAATGGATGCAAATGTATCGCTTTACCTTCAATTAGAACAGGTTCAAACGCTTGAATACCTAATCTATGAAGTGTTGGTGCACGGTTAAGCATTACCGGATGTTCGCGGATAACGTCATCAAGTACATCCCATACTTCAGCGCCTTCACGTTCAACCAATTTTTTAGCCGCTTTAATTGTAGTCGCTAAACCACGAGCTTCTAATTTACCGTAAATAAATGGTTTGAATAATTCCAATGCCATTTTTTTAGGTAATCCACACTGATGTAAACGCAGTGTTGGGCCTACGGTGATTACAGAACGACCAGAGTAATCAACACGCTTACCTAGTAAGTTTTGACGGAAACGACCTTGCTTACCTTTGATCATATCAGCAAGAGATTTAAGAGGACGTTTATTTGAACCCGTAATTGCTCGACCACGACGACCATTATCTAATAATGCATCAACAGATTCTTGTAACATACGTTTTTCGTTACGTACGATAATATCTGGAGCAACTAAATCGAGTAGGCGTTTTAAACGATTGTTACGGTTGATAACTCGACGGTATAAATCGTTTAGATCTGATGTCGCAAAACGACCGCCATCCAATGGAACCAATGGACGTAAATCTGGCGGTAAAATTGGTAAAACATTCATTATCATCCACTCAGGTTTGTTCCCTGACGCAGCGAATGCTTCCATTAATTTTAAACGTTTAGTAATTTTCTTACGCTTAGTTTCACTACCAATTTCAGGAAGTTCTTCACGCATTTGCGCAACTTCACCGTCTAAGTCGATTTGTTTTAGTAGAGCTAAAACTGCTTCGGCGCCCATAAGTGCGTCGAATTCATCACCATGCTCTTCTAACGCATCAAGATATTCTTCTTCGGTTAGAATTTGGCTTTTCTCTAATGTCGTCAAACCTGGTTCGGTAACAACATAGGATTCAAAGTAAAGTACACGTTCGATATCACGAAGTGTCATATCAAGTAATAAACCTATACGTGAAGGTAAAGATTTTAAGAACCAGATATGCGCAACAGGGCTGGCTAATTCGATATGCCCCATACGATCACGACGAACCTTTGTTAATGTAACTTCAACGCCACATTTTTCACAAATAACACCACGATGCTTTAAACGCTTGTATTTTCCACAAAGACATTCGTAATCTTTTACTGGGCCAAAAATACGCGCACAAAATAGACCATCACGCTCTGGCTTGAACGTACGATAGTTAATCGTTTCTGGTTTTTTAACTTCACCAAATGACCACGAACGAATCATGTCTGGTGATGCTAGCCCGATGCGAATGCCATCGAACTCTTCTGTTTGATTCTGTTGCTTAAGAAACTTAAGTAAATCTTTCACACTCTTCTCCTGTCGGAGTTAAATACCGGAGAGAACAATTTCTTGTCCCCTCCATGTCCTGATATAACTTATATAAAGTCTATACCAGTAATGCAACTCGGCTTTCGCCTAGTCCTGATCTAACTCGATATTAATACCTAACGAGCGGATTTCTTTCAACAATACGTTGAATGATTCAGGAATACCTGGCTCCATACGATGATCACCATCAACTAAGTTTTTATACATCTTAGTACGACCGTTAACATCATCCGACTTAACCGTAAGCATTTCTTGTAGGGTATAAGCAGCACCATATGCTTCTAATGCCCATACTTCCATCTCACCGAAACGTTGACCACCAAATTGCGCTTTACCGCCAAGTGGTTGCTGAGTAACCAAGCTATATGAACCCGTAGAACGTGCATGCATTTTGTCATCAACTAAGTGATTCAGTTTTAACATATACATGTAACCAACGGTAACTGGACGTTCAAATTTACGACCCGTACGACCATCAGTTAACCAGAATTGTCCACTTTCTGGCATATCAGCCAATGTGAATAATTCTTTGATTTCTTTCTCAGCTGCACCATCAAATGCTGGCGTTGCGATAGGTAAACCAGCACGTAAATTGTCCGCTAAGCGCATAACTTCGTCGTCAGAAAAACTTGCAACATCTACTTCTTGACGAGATTTACCTACATTGTAGACATCTTGTAAGAAGTTACGCAATTTATGGATTTCTTGTTGTGCTTCTAGCATGCGGTTGATTTTCTCACCGACACCACGACACGCCATACCTAAATGAGTTTCTAGGATCTGACCAATGTTCATACGCGATGGAACACCTAACGGGTTCAATACGATATCAACAGGTACACCAAATTCATCGTAAGGCATGTCTTCAACAGGAACAACATTTGAAATAACACCTTTGTTACCATGACGACCGGCCATTTTATCACCCGGTTGAATGCGACGTTTAACAGCTAGATATACTTTAACAATTTTAAGTACACCTGGAGCTAAATCAGCACCTTGAGTGATCTTACGGCGTTTAACTTCGTATTTTTTATCGAAGTCAGCTTTGATGTTGTCATACTGTTCAGCAATTTGCTCTAGCTCAGATTGTTGACTTTCGTCAGACAAGTTTTGCATTAACCAATTTGCACGAGACATGCCGTTTAAGTCAGCCTCATTTAAGCCAGCAGATAATAATAATTTCTTAGCTCGAGCATAAATGCCATCTTCCAAAATGCTGAATTCATCGCCAAGATCTTTCTTAACTTCTTTCAATTGCATTTCTTCGATTTCAACTGCACGTTTATCTTTTTCAACACCATCACGAGTGAAGATTTGAACATCGATAATAGTACCAGATACCGAATTTGGTACACGTAAAGAGCTGTCTTTAACATCAGCGGCTTTTTCACCAAAGATTGCACGTAGTAATTTTTCTTCTGGTGTAAGTTGTGTTTCACCTTTAGGCGTCACTTTACCTACCAAAATATCGCCGCCGTTAACTTCAGCACCAATATATACCACACCGGCTTCATCAAGTTTTGAAAGCGCCGACTCACCTACATTAGGAATATCAGAAGTAACTTCTTCGCTGCCCAATTTAGTATCACGAGCAATACATGTTAATTCTTGAATGTGAACAGTAGTAAATCTATCTTCTATGGCAACACGTTCAGAAAACAACATAGAATCTTCGAAGTTGTAACCATTCCAAGGCATGAAGGCAATACGCATGTTTTGACCAAGAGCCAATTCACCCATATCGGTTGAAGGACCATCAGCTAGAACATCACCACGTGTTACAGGTTCATCCATACGACACACAGGACGTTGGTTGATACATGTATTTTGGTTTGAGCGTGTATATTTAGTTAAGTTATAAATATCTATACCTGCTTCACCAGCATGCATTTCATTTTCATTAACTTTTACAACGATACGAGAAGCATCTACGTAAGTAACTACACCACCACGTTTTGCAACAGCAGTAACACCAGAGTCAACAGCAACTATTTTCTCCATGCCTGTACCAACAAGTGGTTTATCCACTTTAAGTGTAGGTACCGCTTGACGTTGCATGTTTGATCCCATCAAGGCACGGTTAGCATCATCGTGTTCAAGGAATGGAATTAGACTCGCCGCAACAGATATGATTTGTTGTGGAGATACATCCATAAATTGTACCGATGCCGCTGGCATTAAGGTAAATTCATTTTTGTGACGACATGGCACATGCTCTTGCGTTAACTTGTTACTGTTATCGAATTCAGCATTTGCTTGAGCGATAACAAAGTTACCTTCTTCAATTGCTGACAAATATTCGATTTCTTCAGTAACAACACCATCAATTATTTTGCGGTATGGTGTTTCTAAAAAGCCATAATCGTTAGTACGCGCGTAACATGAAAGGGAGTTGATCAAACCAATGTTTGGTCCCTCTGGTGTTTCGATAGGACAAACACGACCATAATGCGTTGGATGTACATCACGAACTTCAAAGCCTGCACGTTCACGGGTCAAACCACCTGGGCCTAACGCAGAAATACGACGTTTATGAGTGACTTCAGATAATGGATTGTTTTGATCCATAAATTGTGACAATTGTGAAGAACCAAAGAATTCTTTCACTGCCGCAGAAATTGGTTTAGCGTTTATTAAATCTTGTGGCATAACAGCATCTAAGTCACCAAGACTTAAACGTTCACGCACAGCACGTTCAACACGAACTAGGCCAACACGGAATTGGTTTTCTGCCATTTCACCAACAGAACGAATACGACGGTTACCTAAATGATCGATATCATCTACGACACCTTTACCATCACGAATGCCGATTAAAGTTTTCATTACAGAAACGATATCTTCTTTCGATAAGATACCACCACCGACATCGTCTGCGTTACCAACACGACGGTTGAACTTCATTCTACCAACAGTTGATAAGTCGTAACGTTCTAGAGAGAAGAATAGGTTATTAAATAATGTATCTGCTGCATCTTTTGTTGGTGGCTCACCAGGACGCATCATACGGTAAATTTCAACCAACGCTTCTAAACGATTAGTTGAGTTATCTACACGTAATGTATTTGACATATATGAACCAACATCAAATTCATTCATATATAAAGTAGAAAGAACTTTATGACCTGCTTGGCTTAGTTCAGCTAACAACTCTAACGTTATTTCAGCATTTGCTTCTGCAATAACTTCACCAGTTGATTCATCAACATAGGCTTTAGAAAGTACTTTACCAACAATATATTCTGCAGGCACTTCTAATGTTGTCAATTTTTCTTTAGTTAATGCACGGATATGGCGAGCCGTAATACGACGCCCTTGCTCAACTAAAACATCGCCATTTGATAGTTTAAGATCAAATGTTGCAGTCTCACCACGAAGACGATCAGGGATAAGATCCATGATCAATTTGTCACCTTTTATTTCAAACGATGTGGTATCGTAAAAGATGTCTAAGATTTCTTCAGTGCTGTACTCTAATGCTCGTAGCATGATCGACGCAGGTAATTTACGGCGTCTATCAATACGAACAAATAAATTATCTTTTGGATCGAATTCAAAATCCAACCAAGAACCACGGTAAGGGATAACACGTGCGTTATATAACACTTTACCAGATGAATGTGTTTTACCTTTATCATGATCAAAAAATACGCCGGGAGAACGATGTAATTGGGAAACAATAACACGCTCTGTACCGTTGATGACAAATGTACCATTGTCAGTCATCAATGGGACTTCGCCCATGTACACTTCTTGTTCTTTGATGTCTTTTACTGTTCCTGCAGGCGCTTCTTTATCATAAACAACCAAACGTAACTTAACACGCAATGGCGCTGAATATGTTATACCGCGGATTTGACATTCTTTAACGTCAAATAACGGTTCACCTAAGCGGTAACTGACATATTGTAATTCTGAATGACCAGAATATGCTTTAATTGGAAAAATAGAACGAAACGCAGCTTCAAGGCCTGTTTCACCTGTTGGATCAGTATCAATAAACTTGCGGAAAGATTCGAGTTGGATAGACAAAAGGAATGGATAATCCATTACCTGTGTGCTTTTACCAAAGTCCTTTCTAATTCGCTTCTTCTCAAAGTAAGAGTAAGCCATGGGGTTCCTCAGCTTGCTGGTTATGGCCAAATCTGCCAAAAATACTTATTGTATTCGGCAGAGTATTACAAAGACATCTACGTCTAGATGCCCAATAATGCACTAATTAGGTTAAAAAAAAACCAATTTCTTTAGCGCAAAAAGGCCGGTGACGTTTAAATCACCAGCCATTGCCTTTTCAGGCAAATAATCTGTTTAATAACAGATTATTTGATCTCAACAGAAGCACCAGCTTCTTCAAGAACTTTCTTAAGTTCTTCAGCTTCAGCTTTTTCAACGCCTTCTTTGATCGCTTTCGGAGCTGATTCAACTAAATCTTTAGCTTCTTTTAAGCCAAGACCTGTTGCGCCACGAACTGCTTTGATTACAGCAACTTTCTTCTCACCGAAGCTAGTCATTACTACATCAAATTCAGTTTGCTCTTCAGCAGCTGCACCAGCGTCACCGCCACCAACAGCAACAGCAGCAGCAGCAGATACGCCAAATTTCTCTTCCATTGCTTCAACTAGTTCAACTACGTCCATTACTGACATGTCAGCAATAGCATTTAGGATATCGTCTTTAGAAATAGACATTATAAATTTCCTGTTTCAATTAACAGCCTTTCTCAAATAAAAGGAACTGTTATAAATAACTATAAATACAAAAAGTGCGAATTGTGCTCTTATCAATAAGAGGTAAACAATTATTATGCAGCTTCTTGCTCTTTCTGATCGCGTACTGCAGCAATCGTGCGGCAAAGTTTGCCTGCAGATGCTTCTTTCATAACACTCATTAAACGGGCAATTGCTTCGTCGTAAGTTGGTAGCTTAGCTAACATATTTACGTCTACTGCATTACCTTCAAATGCTGCTGCTTTTAACTCAAAGTCTTCGTTAGTTTTAGCGAAGTCTGTGAATAAACGCGCTGCTGCACCTGGATGCTCGTTTGAAAATGCAATTAGTGAAGGACCAATCAAAGTGCTATTAACACTCTCAAATGGTGTACCTTCCAATGCGCGTCGTGCCAACGTATTACGAACAACTTTCATCCATACGCCGTTTTCACGAGCTTGTTTACGCAAAGTAGTAATTGCTTCAACTGTTACACCGCGGGCATCCGCGACGACAGCTGATTGAGCGCCACTAGCAGCTTCTTGAACTTCAGCAACAATTGCTTTTTTGTCATCAAGATTAATAGCCATGGGCTTTAACTCCTGGTTCAAACCGGCAAAAACTACCGGCATTTACTATCCCCAAAACAAAACAGTAACTGTTGTGCTTTAGGCCGTTACGGCGAGGACCAGAATTAAGGAAATACTGGGTAATCACCATCTACGTAGGAAATATTAAGCAAATCTTAACAAAACAAATAAGTTAATTTGTTTAAATTTGCTCCTACGGTCTTTGACGGGGCTGTTTCATTTACTATTTAAAAATAATAAAACAAACAACACCTACCAAAATTTAAGGGGCGAAATTATAGTTCATAAATTCGCCCGTGTAAAGTATCAAACTTTACTAAAAATTAATCTGTTAAACTTGCTTGGTTAACGGCAATACCGGCACCCATAGTTGTTGAAACAGAAATTTTCTTTATATATTGTCCTTTAGCATTAGCTGGTTTAGCTTTTTTCAAAGCTTCCAATAATGACTCAAGGTTTTCTTGCAATTTCGCACCATCGAAATCAGCCTTACCAATTGTAGTATGGATGATACCGTTTTTATCGTTGCGATAGCGAATTTGACCCGCTTTTGCATTGTTTACAGCAGTAGTCACATCTGGAGTTACTGTGCCAACTTTAGGGTTAGGCATTAAACCACGAGGGCCTAAAATCTGACCTAGTTGACCAACTACACGCATAGCGTCTGGAGTAGCAATAACAACGTCAAAGTCCATTTTTCCGGCTTTAACTTGTTCTGCTAAGTCTTCCATACCTACGATGTCAGCACCAGCTGCTTTTGCTTTCTCAGCATTAGCACCTTGTGTAAATACAGCAACACGAACATCACGGCCAGTACCATTTGGTAATACCGTTGCACCACGAACGTTTTGATCTGATTTACGAGCATCTATGCCAAGGTTAACAGCAACGTCAACACTTTCACGGAATTTAGCAGTCGCTAATTCTTTTAAAAGAGCAAGAGCTTCATTGATGTCATATTCTTTTAATACGTCTACTTTTTCACGGATAAGACGAGCGCGTTTTGATAATTTAGTCATTGATTAGTCCTCTACCACTAAACCCATTGAACGAGCACTGCCCGCAATGGTACGCACTGCAGCTTCCATAGAACCAGCAGTTAGATCAGGTTCTTTTGTCTTAACAATTTCTTCAAGTTGGGCTGTAGTAACAGTACCCACTTTTTCAGTGTTAGGACGACCAGAGCCGCTTGTAATTCCAGCCGCTTTTTTCAATAAGTAAGAAGCAGGTGGAGTTTTTGTTTCGAAAGTAAAAGAACGATCAGCATATACAGTAATAACTACTGGAACTGGAGCGCCTTTTTCTAAAGAATCTGTTTTTGCGTTAAACGCTTTACAAAATTCCATGATGTTAACACCATGTTGACCTAATGCAGGTCCAACTGGTGGTGACGGGTTTGCCGCACCAGCAGCAACTTGTAGCTTGATTAGAGCTGTGACTTTCTTAGCCATATTAATATACCTTATGTTTGGGTTCTAACGCATTTCTCTTCAATAATGAAAAGAGACTTATGCTCCCCGTTTGTACAAAATTCGACTTTTATAATACATTCTAGATGTATTCAAAAAAAATCGGCAGCGGATTATATATTAATCAACGCTACCGATTCAAGTTCTTTTTATTTTTTCAATAAAAAAGGCTAAAATTTATTTAGCCTTTTTTTATTTTAATACTTTATCGGGGAATTAGCCTTTTTCTACTTGACCAAATTCTAAGTCTACCGGAGTAGAGCGACCAAATATTAATACGGAAACCTTGATACGGTTTTTCTCGTAGTCCAACTCTTCAACCACACCATTAAAGTCAGCAAATGGACCATCAATAACGCGAACGATTTCGCCTGGCTCAAATAATGTTTTAGGCTTAGGCTTATCTGTTTCTTCTAAACGCTGAAGGATACGGTCTGCTTCTTTTTGCGTAATAGGAGCTGGACGATCACTTGTACCGCCGATAAAACCTAATACACGAGGAACACTTTTCACTAAATGCCAAGCGTCAACATCCATTTCCATTTGCACAAGTACATAACCAGGAAAGAATTTACGTGAACTTTTACGCTTTTGACCGGCGCGCATTTCAACGATTTCTTCGGTTGGTACTAAAATTTGACCAAATTTTTCTTGGAGATCATTAATTTCAATATGTTCGATAAGTGTTTTTTGTACACGAGCTTCATAACCAGAGAATGCTTGAACGACATACCATCTTAATTTTGGATTGGTATTTATCGCTGGAGCTTCTTCTTGACCATCTTCTTCGTTAATAATTTCTTCAGTCATAACTACACCTGTAAACCAGTAATGAAACCAACGAGCCAAAATAGAACAGAATCTAATCCCCACATAAGGATTGACATAATAAGTGTTGCAACAAGTACAATACCTGTAGTTTGCACAGCTTCTTGACGTGTAGGCCAAACAACTTTTCTGATTTCAGTTTTTGATTCTTTAGCAAATGTTACTGCTGAGCGACCTTTTTCGGTCTGCATGGCAACTATGCCAGCAATAACAATGGCAATAACAACAGCCACTGCTCGTATAAGAACTGATTGCTCCCCATAAATATAATTACCCGCAACAGCAGCGGCTAATAAAAGAAGGACAATACTCCATTTTAAAAAATCTAGAGAACCGCTAGGCTGGTTTTCTGTACTTGCGTTCATAATTCTGACCTGTAATTACTCGTCTACTAAAAGACAAAACAACCTCAATTTCATGAGATCTTACTTCAATGTTATAAATATGGCAGGGGTGGAGAGATTCGAACTCCCAACCGTCGGTTTTGGAGACCGCTGTTCTACCAATTGGAACTACACCCCTAATTTACTTTCAGCATTCAAATTTATTATTCAATAGCTGCACTTATCGAGTGTATCTTAGTTTGTTTGGAATTAAGAGAGACTCTAGAAGTGAGGCGCTATTATACTCAGCGGAGCATTTTACTCAAGGACTATTTTTAATCTACGCGTTATAACCTATATATAAATTTATATTATTTAAAATACCAATAACGTTAACATGGAAATATTGTTATTTTTATCCTGAAAATAAATGAGGATATCATTGCAGTTTGTGGTGAATATGATTCATATCCCCTAGTTTTATTATGGCTCTCAGGCCAAATCATTCTTCTATTTATTACATTTGCGTAAATTAACCATAGCTAAATGTCAATTATCAAAGTCTCTTGAATTTTGAAGTATATAAAATGTTTTCATCCTATCTCATAATCACAAACCTTGAAGTTTTTCTCTGTCTAACTTTGTAGCAGACTCATTACACTCCCCCTTTAATTGTGACTTTTTTCGACTAATAAACTTATCGATAGTAAAATATCCCTGCCGACAAAAATGAGTTGTATTTAATTTTTCATTCAAGCCTTGGTAAAACGTTTTCTCGATACGCGTTATTATATTTGCATTATCTAATTTTCCGCTACTTTTCCCTTGCCTCTCACCTTTGCTCTTTCTCATTTTGCCATTGTCTCTACGCTCTCCTTCCTTTCTTCTTCCTTTTTCTTTATTGGACATATTTGAGATCAAGCTATAGCTAAAGACTTTACTTCCATCATCTTTAATATTTGTAACAAAATACGCTTTTCTTTCAATATTTTTGTCTTGATTACTTGCACATGATATCAACAATAAAATCAAAGTTATTATTTTTACATATTGCACTATAATTAATCTCCAGTTGAATTTGATAATGTAGCCCTAAATTGAATAATCTCATTCTAAAAGCTGTAAATTATGAATTTCGAATTTTTTGAAGTATTCAAAAAATGATAAAAGCCATTTGACATAAAACTAATACTGCCGATTAATAGCGCAGGAAACTAAGCAGTTTACAACTACCAATGCAAAGTAGCGTAAAGTCTTTGTAAATGTTGTGTAAAGGTATGCTCTCGCTACTGTCGATTAATGAACATACTTTTGGTTATATATATTTAGATGTTGTTTACATTGAACTAACACCCAACGGATAACTATTATATAAAGTAATAGGCATCACGCCCCAAAATTTGCAAAAGATACAACTTCAGCACTACTAACTTTCTATAGACAATAAAAAAGGCCGCTAATGCGACCTTTTTCTAAGTTATCATGAGAACTAGAATTTAGCGTTAAGGCATGCTTCTTTAAGATATTAAGAGATACAACTCCTACACTGCTAACTTTCTATAGACAATAAAAAAGGTCGCTATAGCGACCTTTTTCTAAGTTCTCGTGAGAACTAGGATATAGAGTTAAGCCATGCTTATTTAAGGTATTAAGAGATACAACTCCTGCACGGCTAACTTTCTATAGACAATAAAAAAGGCCGCTATAGCGACCTTTTCCTAAGTTCTCCTGAGAGCTCGAGTTTAGCGTTAAGCCATGCTTATTTAAGGTATTAAGAGATACAACTCCTGCACTGCTAACTTCCTATAGGCAATAAAAAAGGCCGCTAAAGCGACCTTTTCCTAAGTTCTCGTGAGAGCTCGAGTTTAGAGTTAAGCCATGCTTCTTTAAGGTATTAAGAGATACAACTCCTGCACGGCTAACTTTCTATAGGCAATAAAAAAGGCCGCTATAGCGACCTTTTCCTAAGTTCTCCTGAGAGCTCGAGTTTAGCGTTAAGCCATGCTTCTTTAAGGTAATAAAGGATACAACTCCTGCACTACCAACTTTCTATAGACAATAAAAAAGGTCGCTAATGCGACCTTTTCCTAAGTTCTCGTGAGAACTAGAATTTAGCGTTAAGCCATGCTTCTTTAAGGTATTAAGAGATACAACTCCTGCACTGCTAACTTCCTATAGGCAATAAAAAAGGCCGCTAAAGCGACCTTTTCCTAAGTTCTCGTGAGAGCTCGAGTTTAGCGTTAAGCCATGCTTCTTTAAGGTATTAAGAGATACAACTCCTGCACGGCTAACTTTCTATAGGCAATAAAAAAGGCCGCTAAAACGACCTTTTCCTAAGTTCTCGTGAGAACTAGAATTTAGCGTTAAGCCATGCTTCTTTAAGGTAATAAAGGATACAACTCCTGCACTGCTAACTTTCTATAGACAATAAAAAAGGCCGCTATAGCGACCTTTTTCTAAGTTCTCGTGAGAACTAAAATCAGCAATTACGCCATGATTTTAGATACAACACCAGCACCTACTGTACGACCACCTTCACGGATAGCGAAGCGTAAACCTTCATCCATCGCTACTGGGTTGATAAGCTCTACAACAAACTTCAAGTTGTCGCCTGGCATTACCATTTCAACACCTTCAGGAAGCTCTACAGCACCTGTGATATCTGTTGTACGGAAGTAAAACTGTGGACGGTATCCTTTGAAGAATGGAGTATGACGACCACCTTCATCTTTACTTAACACGTATACTTCTGATTCGAATTTAGTGTGAGGTGAAATTGAACCTGGTGCACATAGTACTTGACCACGTTCAACATCTTCACGCTTAAGACCACGTAGAAGAACACCACAGTTCTCGCCAGCACGACCTTCGTCAAGAAGCTTACGGAACATTTCAACACCAGTACAAGTTGATTTTTGTGTATCACGGATACCAACAACTTCTACTTCTTCGCCTACTTTGATGATACCGCGCTCAACACGACCAGTAACAACTGTACCACGACCTGAAATTGAGAATACATCTTCGATAGGCATGATGAATGCTCCGTCGATTGCACGCTCTGGCTCTGGGATGTAAGTATCTAATGCATCAGCAAGTTCGATTACTTTCGCTTCCCATTTCTCTTCACCTTGAAGAGCACCTAAAGCTGAACCTTGAATTACTGGTAAGTCATCACCTGGGAATTCATATTCAGAAAGAAGTTCACGAACTTCCATTTCTACCAATTCTAATAACTCTTCGTCATCTACCATGTCACACTTGTTCATGAATACGATGATGAAAGGTACACCAACCTGACGTGATAACAAGATGTGCTCACGTGTTTGTGGCATAGGACCATCTGTAGCAGCAACTACTAAGATAGCGCCATCCATTTGCGCAGCACCGGTAATCATGTTTTTGATGTAATCGGCATGACCAGGACAATCTACGTGTGCGTAGTGACGTGATTCTGTATCATATTCGATGTGAGAAGTATTAATAGTAATACCACGCTCACGCTCTTCTGGAGCATTATCGATTTGTGCGAAATCTTTAACTTCACCACCGTGAACTTTAGTTAATACCGCAGAGATAGCAGCTGTTAAAGTTGTTTTACCGTGATCAACGTGTCCAATTGTTCCAACATTGACGTGTGGTTTATTACGTTCAAATTTTTCTTTAGCCATTTTAAAGTACCTCTAGGTAGTTTAACTAAGTTATAATGGTAAAGATAAATGAAAAGAATAATTCAATAAGAAGTGGTGCTGATAGGCAGATTCGAACTGCCGACCTCACCCTTACCAAGGGTGCGCTCTACCAACTGAGCCATATCAGCATTTCAACTTAAAGATTGGAGCGGGCGGCGAGAATCGAACTCGCAGCTTTAGCTTGGAAGGCTAAGGTATTACCACTATACGACGCCCGCTTATTCTTACAGTTATCTTTGTAAATTTTTGAAAGAATCTTTATATTCTTTCTTCACAATATCTTTCGGATATTGTAAAAATGGTGGAGGGAGGTGGATTCGAACCACCGAAGGCTGAGCCGTCAGATTTACAGTCTGATCCCTTTGGCCACTCGGGAACCCCTCCAAATTTTTTTCACACAACTAAAGCCACTAGTATATGTATTAATGGTGCCGACTGCCGGAGTCGAACTGGCGACCTACTGATTACAAGTCAGTTGCTCTACCAACTGAGCTAAGTCGGCACTACATTAAGTGGTGCGAATTCTAGAGTAATGTTTTCTCCCTTGCAATAAAAAAAAGTAAAAAATTGCATGTTTTTGACTGTTTGTCGTTTTTTTACGCAAAGAGGCTTTCAAAAACAACTAATCCTTAATGAAATATCGCTCTAAACCCGAAAAAATTAGATATTGATCAATAATAACGGCTTCTTTTAGTAAATTTGCCAATGATTGCGCGTTACCACCAAGTATTATAATTTTATCAATAGCGTTATTCTGTTCTATTTGTGCAATAGCAACTTCAATCAGACCAATAGTTGCTGCCCAGCATGCACTATTAACACATTCAGAAGTGTTTTTTCCTAATGACATAGATGCTGATGACATATACTCAGCATTAACTTTGGATGTTTTTGTTAGAATGCTTGCAAATAGTGTTTCGATTCCCGGTAGAATCCAACCACCTTGATGTTCACCATTAGATGTTAAGAAATCAACGGTTGTTGCTGTACCTGAATCAATGATAAGAATATTTTTATTGGGATACTGACTATTACCGCCAATAAGGGTTAACCAACGGTCAACTCCTAATGTTTTAGGATTGTCGTAACAGTTACTGATACCAAATCGTTCACTCTCACTTTCAACATGGGTGAGCGTTATGTCTTTTTCGATGGCCCAAAGTTGAAGGGCTTGCGTGATAGCCGACTTATTAACGTTAGCAATGAGTATTTGCTTGGCGTATTGCCAATTTTCGTTCAACCATGTTGCAGTTAATCTTACATTCTCGATTGTTTGTATTTGCGCTGCGAAGTCATTTTCCTTAATAACATACTTAGTACGTGTATTACCTATATCAAGCATTACTCTCATGACAAGCCCCTGAGACTGACTTCACCACCATAAATGGTTTGAATATTACCATCAACTTCTAACAATAGTGCTCCTTGATCATTGATCCCTCGACAAACGCCTATCGTTTCTTTTTTACCTGTAATTAACTTAACATCTTTTTTATAAAAGTAATCTTGTTGCTGCCACTCAGGCACCATTTCACTTAGTCCACTAATTTGATGTTGCTGTAAGCGTTTTATTAAACTGTCAATTAACGCTGCCGCCAATTGATTCCTATCTATATCTACAGCGATATTGGCTTGTAAATCGGTCCAAGGCTGATCAACTTGTTTAGCACTTTTTTCGGGCATCTGTAAGTTTATACCGATACCAATAACACAATGGCATGGTTCAAGTGTTTGTCCATCAAGATCAATAAGTATGCCTGCAAGTTTGACGCCTTTAAGGTAAATATCATTTGGCCACTTCAATTGTACTTCGACATCATATAACTTTTTAATCGCATCACTAACGGCTAATGCGGCAACAGTGGATAATCCCATCGCAGCCGACATGCCCTGCTCTAAATACCAATACATCGACATATATATGTGAGAACCAAAAGGTGAAATCCATTGACGCCCTCGTCGGCCTCTCCCCGCACTTTGGTACTCAGCAAAGCAGACTTGTCCATTCACTATTTGGTTCGGCAATCTACGCATCAAATAGTTATTTGTAGAATCGATAATATTATGAACTTCTACCATGGGTTGGATTGTATTCGATGACAACAACGCAACAATGCAGTTTTTATCAAGTAGCGTTAAAGACTCTGCCAGTTTATAGCCCTTACCTGTAACTCGAAATACATCAAGTCCCATATCCGCCAATGAATTCATATGTTTAGCTACAGCAGTACGACTTACTCCTAGTTGGTCGGCCAATAATTGCCCAGAAATAAATTGCCCCGTAGCGAGTTGTTTTATTAAAAGTTCTTTAATTGCTTTTGCCATAATTTATATTGCTGAATTCACTGAAGTTAATGTCTGCTCTCCGTCCGTATAAACAAATCTAACCTCGGGCTCTAACCATAAACCAAAACAGGCGGATACTTTTTGCTGAACATACTGTGCTAACTTTACAATGTGTTGACCGCTGACATTTTGATGATTAACCAAAACCAAGGCTTGTTTATCATGTATACCAACGCCGTTTTTCTGATACCCTTTTAAACCAGCATGTTCAATAAGCCAGCCCGCGGCTACTTTTACTTTACCATTAGTTTGTGGATATGAAGGCATATCCGGATACTGCTCTGTTAATTTTTGCCACTCTTCTTTATCTATTGTTGGGTTTTTGAAAAAACTACCGGCATTAGGTAATTGAACAGGATCAGGTAACTTAGATTGTCTTAATTTAATGACCTGCATCATGACCTCAGTTGCCGGTGCATTTTTTGGTAATTCATTTAACCCTGAATACGAGAGATTGGCTTGCCAACGCTTTGGTAGCACTAACGTTACCCCAATAATAAGACCTTTTTGTTTTAGCTCATTTTTAAATATACTTTCTCGATAAGCAAAATGACATTCTTGATTGCTCAATTCATGTAATTTTTTAGTTGAGAATTCAAACCACTTTACCTTGCTACAATAATCAGATAATTCAACACCATAAGCGCCAATATTTTGTATGGGCGCGGCACCGACACTGCCTGGTATTAATGCCAAATTCTCGAGACCATAAATACCACTTTTCACACAATGACAAACTAACTCATGCCAATTTTCATTGGCTGCGACCTCTAAAATATATGCATCCTCACTTTCATGTATTGAGATACCTTTAAAGTGAGGTTTTATGATAGTTGGCGCAATATCGTCAACAAAAAGTGTATTGTACCCTTCTCCCAAAATATAAAACGGATTAGATAAGTTATTGGATAGTTCGATAAGGTCATCATACGAACAAGGATAAAAGACTAAAGGGGAAAGGCTTTCAACATTAAAGCTATTGTATTCCTTGAGTTGAATTTGACGATTAGATTTCATGGTATTGGGATTAGCAAGTTTGCCTTTATTGTAACGAACTTTTTAAGCGGCGGGAAATTTTTAACCGACAATAAATAAGCAAGCAACACACAGAGTAAACAACAAGAAAGTATTGCAAGTAGATACAAACGAGTCAATAAACATGATTCTCGAATAAATTTATCCCCCTAATTAAAGCGGGGCACTTTAAAACGAGTTTGTAAGAGCTGCCATCTTCATATTTTTTTCATAAATACTTTTGATTTTCTCTGAAAATTATAAAGTTGTTTTTTACTATCAGGTAAACTTTCCATTGCCTGCTCTATAAAACCTTTTTCTTGAAACCAATGTCCACTAACCGTGGTTAATACAAAAATAGATGAAAACTGTTGTTTTTTTGCTGCGCTCTCCAATGCCTCCATTAAGCGACCACCTCGGTTTCCTTTTCGATAATCAGAGTGAATAGCAACACAGGCAACTTCTCCTGAGTTGGCTTCGGGATAAGGATAAAGTGCAGCACAAGCGATAATGACATCTTCTTTTTTAATCACTGTAAACAGATTAATTTCGACTTCTAATAATTCCCGAGATCGTTTAACCAAAATACCTTCGGCTTCAAGTGGAGCAAGTAGTTCTAAAATACCACCAACATCGTCAATTGATGCTGTACACATCTGCTCTTTATGATCTTTAGCAATTAAAGTACCGGCACCATCACGTGTAAACAACTCTTGCAATAAGGCAGAATCACTTTGATAACTAACACAATGACAGCGTTCTACGCCATTTTCTCCACTTTGAATAATAGCACGCAATAATAGTTGACGAACATGACAGTCACTTTCATCTAACAAACTCTTTACGGTGCGAACACTACAACTGCGAATCAACTCCCCTGATGTATCAAGTATGCCGTCGGCTTTTGTCAATGTGATCAGTTTATCTGCTTTTAGCGCTATCGCGGTTTGCGCCGCAACATCTTCCAACGCTAAGTTAAATACCTCGCCTGTAGGTGAATAACCTATAGGTGAAAGTAAAACAATGGAGCCATAATCGAGTTGCATGTTAATGCCATCAGAATCAACTCTTCTGACACTGCCCGTATATTTATAGTCAATACCGTTTCGTACACCCTTAGGTTTTGCAATAACGAAGTTACCTGTACTCACTCGTATTTGTGAGCCATGCATTGGTGAATTAACCAAGCCTGTAGAAAGTAACGCTTCAATGTGCAAACGCAATGAGCCAATAGCATCTTTTACCGCCACCAAGGTCTCAGCATCGGTTACTCGAATATTTTTTTCAATACTCTGAGAAATATTGCGCTGTGCCATACGCTCTTCAATTTGTGGACGTGCACCATGCACTATTACTAATTTTACCCCTAAACTTCGTAACAAAGAAATGTCATGAATAATGTTGGCAAAGTTAGGGTGTGAAACCGCTTCACCATCAAACATTAGTACCACAGTTTTACCCCGATGCGCGTTAATATAAGGCGCTGCGCTTCTAAACCACTTAACGTTGTTGATATTATTATCCATGATGTTACTTTTATTTTCCTTCACGACTGACCTTGTATTTACGCTTTAGTGACATTATTTGTATTGCCAGAACGGTCAACAATATATTCCATTGCCACTTCATCCGCAGGATCTTTTTGAGGACTTGGCTTGCTGTCCTCAATAATATTTGCCGCTAATGAGCTTTTATCAATTAAGCTAAAACCTAACTTAGCAAAATATTGTGGAATATATGTCAAAACGATAATTTGTTGCAACTCCATCTGATGGGCAAATTCAAGTAAATATTGAACTAGCGCTTCACCCTGACCTTGTTTTTGGGCACTTTCTTCAATCACAATTGAACGAATTTCAGCTAGACCCGTTTGATAGATATAAAGGGAAGCAGTACCTACGACGTTGCCATCAATTTCTGCGACAACAAAATTTTGAATATCATGAATAATATTATCTCGGCTGCGTGGTAATATTTCACCCTGTTGAGCCCAAAAATTAGTGAGTTTAAAAATACAGTCAACATCTGACATTCTTGCTCGACGAACTGACATTGCTGCAGCTTTTTGTGCATTTAAGCGTTGCTTAACTTGCTTTAATGCTCCTTTTATTTGCTGCTTCCCCGGAGCACCAACAACATTTTCGTTAAGAATTTTATCATCACCCGACTGAATATTTGCAAGTGCCTGCTCAACTTGGCCACGTGATGTGCCGCCAAGCGCTTCACGCTTATCGAGCGTCGACTCAATAGATAAATGTTGATAAACATCTTGTCCAATTTTATCGTTATATTCTTGTAGTTGCGTTAAGGTTAAATCCTCTAAAGGCACACCTTTATCAATTGCTGCGAGTACAACTTCACCAACGATATGATGTGCTTCTCTAAAGGGAATATCTTTACTTACTAAATAATCAGCTAGCTCAGTTGCGTTAGCATAACCTTGCTGTGCGGCGGCCAAAGTACGTGAACGATTTACTTTTAAACCGTCGGCAACAAGCACTGCCATTTCCATACATTCTTGCCAAGTATCAAGTGCATCGAAAAGACCTTCTTTGTCTTCTTGCATATCTTTGTTATACGCCAGTGCAAGTGCTTTCATCGTGGTTAACATGCCTGTAAGCGAGCCAAAAACACGACCAGCTTTACCACGAATCAATTCACACGCATCGGGGTTTTTCTTTTGCGGCATTAATGATGAGCCAGAGCTAACTAAGTCGCTCATTTCAACAAAGCCAGCTTCACCTGAATTATAAAAAATTAAATCTTCAGCAAAACGAGAGAGATGCATCATTGAAATACTTGCAGAGGCAAGTAATTCAATGACGTGGTCTCTATCAGATACCGCATCTAAACTGTTTAGAGTTGCCGTTCTGAAACCCAATTGATGTGCTAATTTATTCCTATCAATCGGATAGGCTGTTCCCGCTAAAGCGCCTGAACCTAATGGTGAAACATCTAAGCGATATAACGCATCTTTTAAACGACCGATATCACGGTTAAACATTTCAACATACGCTAAGCACCAGTGACCAAACGTGATCGGTTGGGCACGTTGTAAATGGGTATAGCCCGGCAATACCGTATCTTTCTCACGCTCTGCCAAGTTCATCATTGCTTGCTGTAAATTTACTAAAGCAAATAATAATTCTCCCCCCGTTTCTTTACACCAAAGCTTTAAATCTGTTGCAACTTGGTCGTTTCGACTACGACCTGTATGAAGTTTTTTGCCCAAATCGCCTGTTTTTTTAATGAGGGCAATTTCAACCCAACTGTGAATATCCTCTGCATCAGAGCCTAAAATTTGCTGTGGATTTTCTTCAACAGAAACTTTCAGCTCATTCAGTGCAGCGGTAAGTTCATTTAACTCATTATCATTAATGATCCCGACAGAATGAATAGCACCGGCCCAAGCAATAGAGCCGACAATATCTTGAACTGCCATGCGATAATCTACCGGTAGCGAGTCATTGAATCTTTTAAACTGTAAACTTGGTTGCCCTTTAAAACGTCCGCCCCATAAAGCCATAGTTATTTATCCTTACTTTCTGAAACCGAAGAGCTTGACTGTGAGAGTGCTGTAATTCTGCTTGATAAACTAAACAAACGAATAAAGCCTTCAGCATGCTTTTGATCATAGACATCATCGGCGCCAAAAGTAGCAAATGCTTCAGAATAAAGAGAATTAGGAGAACGACGCTGGATAACTTGTGCCATGCCTTTGTATAGCTTAACAACTACATCACCCGTTACTTTTTCGGCAAATGAGGCGGCAGAGGCTAATTGTGCTTTAGCAAGTGGTGTAAACCAACGGCCATCATAAATAACATGTGAAAACTCAAGAGCAACGGATTCACGATATTTTAATGACTCTTTATCTAAAATAAGGGTTTCCAAACCTTTATATGCAGCCATTAATACCGTACCACCTGGGGTTTCATAACAACCACGAGATTTCATACCTACTAAGCGGTTTTCTACAATATCAATACGGCCGACACCATGCGCAGAGGCTTTATCATTAAGATACATTAACGCTTGATAAGCTCCTGCGCCACTTGCTGTACCATTGCCAGAGAAGTCTTTACCATTAATAGCAACGAGTTCACCTTCAACAAAACTTAGCTCTACTTTTTCAGCAATATCTGGCGCATCCATAGGATCAACGGTCATGGTCCAAACTTCTTTACTTGGCTCACACCACGGGTCTTCTAATTCTCCACCTTCATGAGAAATGTGCCATGCATTGGCATCACGACTATAAATTTTGGTTAATGATGCCGCACAGGGAATATCACGTTCGGCTAAGTAATCGAGTAAATCTTCACGAGATACCATATCCCATTCGCGCCACGGCGCAATAACGGTTAGCTCAGGGGCTAAAGCAGCAAAACAAGACTCAAAACGTACTTGATCGTTACCTTTACCTGTACAACCATGGCATACCGCATCGGCTCCTACTTTTAAAGCGACTTCAATGTGAGCTTTAGCAATAATAGGACGTGCCATTGACGTACCTAATAAGTATTGACCTTCATAAACGGCCCCCGTCTTGAGGATAGGATATATGTATTCTTTAACATATTCCTCTTTAAGGTCAGCGACATAACATTGGGATGCACCAGAGGCGATGGCCTTTTCTTTAATACCAACCAATTCTTCTTCGCCTTGTCCAACATCAGCACAAAATGCTATAACCTCACAGTTATCGTAATTTTCTTTTAACCATGGAATGATTGCTGAAGTATCGAGTCCACCGGAATATGCTAATACTACTTTTTTGATTTTCTTTTTTTCTGCTAAAGCCATTTTATTATCCTTAATCTTCATATTCGACATTTACATTTTATTGCCATCACATTTCGGTTAAACACTTATAGATATAAGTTTTTAATCTCAATGAGGAGCGGCTTCGCCTTAATGCCTACTATTTTGATTATTTAATTAGTTTTAAATTCTATTTATTAACTGCTGTTCGTCAGCTAGTGATGTAGACCAAGAAGAAAGTACAGAGCATAGTTTACCTACGTGAGTGCTTTCGAGATGGATATTTCATCAATTCGCCAAAGCAGGGTTTAATAACGTTACTAGTACTGCATTTTGCGCCCACATCCTATTTTCCGCTTCTTGGAAAACTACAGATTTCTCTTCATCATCAAAAAGCGTTGTGGTGATTTCTTCTTCCAAATGAGCAGGCTGACAATGCATCACAATACTAGCGCCTGTTTGCTCCATCAATTTGTGATTCACTTGGTAAGGCGCAAATATTTCTAATATTGCAGCTTTTTTACTAGGATCTTCATCCCCCATCGATATCCAAGTATCAGTATAGATAGCATCCTGTTGCTCAATAGCGTTAATGTCAGCTGTGAATGTAAATGTTGAGCCACTGATTTTTGCTAATGCCTGAACTTTAGTTAACATAATTGCTGTTGGACCATGTCCATCTGGACAAACCAAGGTAAAGTCGACACCTAAAGTGGCCGCCATGATCATTAGTGAATTAGATACATTATTACCATCACCAACATAAGCGAGTTTTACTTTATTTAAGTTAATGCCTTTACCTATGACAAAGTATTCTTGCAAAGTAACAAAATCAGCCAAAGCTTGGCATGGATGATATAAATCGCATAAAGCATTAATCACTGGTACATTTGCGTGTTTTGCCAACCCTTCTATCGCGGTGTTTTCAAATACCCGAGCAACAATGGCATCGCTATAACCAGAAAGATTTTTTGCATAATCACTGACTCTTTCTCGTTCACCAAGCTTGCCATTTTGTTGACCTAAATAAAGTGCGTGACCACCTAATTTAGCAATTCCCATATCAAAACTAACATGTGTCCTTAAAGACGGTTTTTCAAAAATCATAGCTACCGACTTACCCGCCAATGCTTGGTTATAAGCAGTTGGCGTTGTTTTAATTTTTATCGCTAATGTTATTAATGCTTCGATTTGTTTTTTGTTTAATTGGTCGTCAGCTAAAAAATTTTCTAATTTGTGATCTAACTGATCATCTAACTTAGTACTAACTGTTTTTATTTGGGTTAATGACATAATTTGTTTAATCCGAAAAAGTATATAAATTAATTTTTATTAATGTGGTTGAATGCGTGTTCCCACAGCATCACCATTCAGTAAGTTGATAATTTTTTCAGGCGACTGCCAACTGGCAACCGCGATACTTCGTCGTAGCTGACTTGCTGCATGCAAAGCCGCATTAACTTTTGCAGTCATGCCTCCAGCAATGACACCATTTTCAATTAATGAATTGGCATGAGCTTTACTAAGTGACTCAATATATTCCCCATTCGCATCTTTGACACCATTAACGTCTGTTAACAGCAATAGCTCTGCATTTAATAGCTCACAAATTGCTACGGCTGCATCATCAGCATTTACATTCACTAATTCACCATTTCCTATAGAGCCGATAGAAGAAACAATGGGTAAAAAATTTGCGCTCAATAAGGTATCGAGTAACTTGCTGTTATATGCACTAGGCTCGCCCACCATGCCTAAATCTTTTTCACTTAATTGACATGAAATCATATCGCCATCAGACAGTGATAACCCCACCGCTTGTAACTTCAAGTTTGTTGCTGTAGCAACAATAGCCTTATTAACACTACCTGCTAAAACGCCCGCAATAATGGCCATTTGTTCTTTTGGCGTAACCCGCAAACCGTGTTTTTTCTCGGTAGTGAATCCTGCTTGGCTAAGTATTTCATCTACCACACAACCTCCACCATGAACTAATACAACGGCTTGATTATTCAGTGAAGCAATGACTTTTAATAGATCAGTTAGCGCTTCATTTTTTTCTAAGATGGCACCACCAATTTTTATTACTAATGGCTTTTTGTTTTTCATTTTTTTATTGTCTGAAGAATTTAGCATTAAGTATTCCCCTGAGATGTGCTAGTCAACAAACTATATTCACTAGGTAAGCCAAGTGAAATATTTGCACACTGCACCGCTTGTGAGGCGGCACCTTTTAATAAGTTATCAATGGCGCAACATACAACTACTACGTGTTTTTTCTCATCAACTTGCCAATGCAGATCAGCAAATGGTGTGTTGGCAACATTATCAATTTTTGGCCAAGCATCGGTTATACGCACTAATGGTTGATTTTGGTAAGCATCAATAAATGCTTTATCAATTTGCGCGGATGTAATGTCCTCTTTAATTTGAAGAGTAACCGTGGCCATTAAGCCACGTTTGTATGGCGCAAGGTGTGGGTTAAAGATAACCTGTGCACCGGCTTCTTGACTAATTTCAGGTTGATGTCTGTGCTGTAAAATATTGTAAGGCGTCAAGCTCACTTCAAAGAAGCTCGTAGCTAACGAGGCTTTTCTACCAGCGCCACTAACACCGCTAATGCCATTAACAACGATTAGTGAATTTTCAAGATGATAATTATTGCTGGTGATAGGTTTCAGAGATAATAGGCTTGCTGTGGGATAACATCCGGGAACCGCGACCAATCGTGTATTAGCAATATCGTTTTGTTGCCATTCAGCTAGACCATATGTTGCTTGCTCAAGCGCTAGATGATTTTTATGCTCAAAGCCGTAGTAGACTGGATAGTCATCGCTATTTTTCAATCTAAAGCCACCTGACAAATCAAATACCTTTACACCAGCATCGACAAACATTTGTGCCCAGTCGGCACTAAATTCATGAGGTGTGGCAAAAAACACACCATCTAGGCTTTTTACATATTCATCAAACCAGTTTTGTGAAAAACAGACAAGAGGTAAATCACAAACACCAAGAAAACGTGGGTGCAATTGTGAAAAAGTCAGATCAGCTGAATTGCTATTTTCTGAAACAATCAAATGCTTTAGAGAAATTTTATCGTGCGTGCACAATAAACTAATTAGTTCTGCACCAACATAACCACTTGCTCCGATAACCGCGACGTTCATATATCCCCTATTTTGCAATTCTATTCAAATAATTGTAGTAAATTTACTCACTCTGGGTGACTTATTTGCATTATTACGCAAAGACCACCAGCTAACAGCTTAGCTTCGATACTTTCACTTCGTAGCATTTATTCCGTAAATAATGAATAATTCGCCAATACTTTATTTTTCGATGGCGTTATTAAATTAGGTTATTTACACTAGAATTAGAATTTAACACCTAATAGGTAGTTATGCAATTAAATAGCATAACTACCTATAACTATTTTGCCGTGAGAATAATCATGAATCAACTACCCAACTTTATTGATGCGCTAAAACAACTTATTGCGAGCCCTTCAATTAGCTCAACTCAGACAAGTTGGGATCAAGGCAACCTTGCCATAATTCAGTTACTCGCTACTTGGTTTGAGCAACTTGGTTTCTCTGTAGACATTCAAAAAGTCCCACAGACACGCGATAAATATAATTTATTAGCGAAATTAGGAAGTGGAGAAGGAGGACTACTATTAGCAGGCCACAGTGATACGGTACCTTTTGATGAAAATCGCTGGTTGTCAGATCCTCACAAAATACTAGATAAAGATGATAAATTTTATGGTCTAGGCACCTGTGATATGAAAGGCTTTTTTGCTTTTGTACTACAAGTCTGTAAAGGGTTAACAGCAAAACAATTAAAGAAACCTCTTTATATTTTGGCCACCGCCGACGAAGAAACCACCATGGCTGGCGCTCGCTTTTTTACTGAAAAACAACTGATGAAGCCCGATGTTGCTATTGTTGGTGAACCAACAAAGTTAGTTCCTGTTATTATGCATAAAGGGCATATGTCACATCGCATAAGTATTCAGGGGAAATCAGGACACTCTAGTAAGCCAAGTTTAGGTGTAAATGCGATTGAGATCATGTACTTGGTGATCGGGCAACTACTGATATTAAAAGAGCAACTTTCAATTAACTATGTAAATAAGTCCTTTGATGTTACAGCTCCCACACTTAATTTTGGCGCCATTAAAGGCGGAGATAACGCCAATCGTATTTGTGGTCATTGTGAATTAGATATTGATATGCGTTCGTTACCAGGTATGACAGACGCGGAATTAATTAATTTATTAGCAGAAATATTAAAACCATTAGCAGAAAAGTACCCAAATAGAATTAGCTTTGATGAGTTACATCCAAGTTCACCAAGCTTTGAGCAAAAACAGCCAAGTGAGTTTGTCAGTTTTGCTGAAGAACTAAGTGGTCATCAATGTTGCGCTGTAAATTATGCAACTGAAGCACCATATATTCAGCGACTTGGTTGTCAGACCATCGTTATGGGACCTGGTTCGATTGATCAAGCACACCAACCTAATGAATATTTGGCGCATAACGAAATAGTAAAAACTGAGGAAGTATTATTACAGATGATTCAGCATTATTGTTTAAAAGGCTAATACTACTTATTCCATAGCTTTTGATTAACTTTAATTGAAAAATAATCTTTGGGATGCCAACAACGCGGTAAAAGATCAAGCTTTTGTCGTTCGGCATAATTTGAAGCTAATAATTCAAGTATTTCGTTAAGTCTTTCTTTACTAATGGATGCTAATTTTTTCCCTGTTTCTGCAAAATGTAAATTGTTGTCTTTAGCAATGGTGATATCCTGACCATGATTAATAAACGTTAAATTTCGAGAGGCTATACGACATTTAGGCTCTTCTGGCTTTTCCGGATATAAACGATTTACAATCGCATACTCATATCTGTCTAATGCCTTGCCGTCGGAGTCGTTTGGAATATAAACCACACCATAACCTTGAGGAAAAATACCAGTAATACTCAATAAAGCATCAACAACAACTTGACTACAACTACCCCTTTGTGAATTTTGATTAAGTACTTGATAAACTTTCGGTAATAATTTGTAATTATAATTCAGCTTTGTTGACATAATTATTGAAGTGTAAATCTGGGGTACTTTTAACAAATTACCGATACTCTGCTTTGGATTTATACTACTTTTTATCAATCGTTTAATAAAAAGTAGCTTTTCACGCTCCGCTTTATTAAATTTTTCACGTTCCGCTTTAGAGTTCCCTACATAGTTGCGAGCACCTATTCCTTCAATTAAATACCTTACAGTTTCGCGATAATTAATCTGCAACAGTGCTTTTCTATCCTCAAGCTCTAGCATACGATAAGGGTCTTGTTGGCCATCTTCTCCTTTTAATAACAATTGCGCTTCAGGGTGATGATTACCAATATCTTGTAATAATGCCGCCATCAACAATGGCACCTTAACTTCATCAACAAAGCGTTGATAACCCTCGGGATTAAGTGTAGCGAAATCGTTGTATTGTTCTGCTGTAATATCTTGTAGTCGGTCTTTAATATATGGGTCTAAGATGACATTATCTAGACATAAACGATCGAGTAGTCTCAAACATAAAATTGTTTTATAGAAAGGTTTGCTTTGCTCGTTTGCTAAAGCGACTTGTTTACCTTCTGTAGGGCTGAGTAATTGAATGGTCGCCAATATTTGCGCTGATTTTCGGTTGTTGTCATCAAAGGTAGCTCCATCACAAAGCTCTACAATGTCGTAGCAAAGTGTTGAAAGACATTTCTCCCTTTCTTTGCGTTCAATCTCCAAGTCATCAATTTCTACTTGTAAATCTTTTTTTTTCTGGGTGATTAAATACTTATGATTGGACGCTTCCTTTTCAGGAATATCTACAGTTTTTTCATTTAAGACACTTAACTCTGCAGTGATTTTGTCTCTTGTTTTATACAGATAACTTAAACTATAAAAATATTTTATCGCACGTTCTAAAACAGAATCTTTTAAAATGCTGTGACCATATATCTTATTAGATAAGTTCCTAATTTGAATTGTTAAATTTGTATCACTTGCCTGTGCTTTCGCCATTATTTGTAGAGCTTATTATTAATTTATCTGAAAAACATCCTTAAAGACTAGTTAATATTAGACAAACCTACAAGCAATAACTTGAATTTATTCAAGGCTTAATAAGCCAATTCGATTAATTAATACCTTTTATTTTTACTTGTGGTTGCTTGCTCACCAATTGTTGACAAATACTTACTAAGTCCGAATGTATACCACCAGCGGTAACATCTCGTCCAGCTCCAGGCCCTCGGATAATCAATGGGTTTTCTTGATACCATAAACTTTTTATTTGAAAAATATTGTCGCACGGCGTTAGACTTGCAAAGGCATCAGATTTATCTAGAAATTCCAGACTTACTCGAGCTTTTATTTGATTAGATTGAGCCGCTTCATTGTTATCATTTTCTACAAAGAAACGAGCAACATAACGAATACAGGCATTATCTTGTGATGCTTTGCTTAATTGCTCAGCAAAATAATGGTCTACTTCATTTGCGCGGGATAAAAATTCTTCTTTAGATAGTGCTTGTAGAGATTCGGGTACCAAATTTTCACAGCTAATATCTTCAAGTGACAAGTTAAAGCCTGCAGCACGGGCTAAAATAAGTAGTTTGCGCTGTACGTCTCGACCTGAAAGATCTTCACGTGGGTCGGGTTCGGTAATGCCTTGTGAAAGAGCGTCAAGTAACAAAGCTGAAAAAGTGCGGCTACCATCATACGTTTCAAACAGCCATGATAATGTGCCCGAGAAGATCCCTGAAATTTCACTTATTTGATCGCCACTATTTAGCAAGTCAATAATTGAAAAGTTAATTGGCAAACCTGCTCCAACCGTAGTATTCCCTAGCCATAAACTATTGTGTCTTTTGGCCGTGCTTTGTAAATACTGATAATTTTGAGTTGTTGATGAGGCCGCCCATTTATTGGCACCAATAACATGTATCCCTTCCTTGAAAAAATCACCATAAAGGTGGCTGAAATTTTCACTTGGCGTAATATCAATAACAATTAGCTCATCATAAGGGTGGTTAACTAACCATGACATTAATAACTCATTATCATAAGATTTTGCTTCCAACTGATACTGAGCCAAGGCGTGGTTAACGTCTAATCCATCAGTATTAATCAACGCTTTTTTGGAAGCAACTAAGCCGACTAAGTGAACATTTTCTAATGCTGGCACGCGGTTAAGTTGAGAAGGTAATATCTCCAAAAAGCGTTGACCAATATTACCAAGGCCTGCAACCACAACACCTATGTGCCGTGCATCTTTTGTCATTTCATGGTGAATACTATTAAGTAATTCGCCAGTACATGTTTGCGCTAATACAGCTATAATACTGTGTTCATTGCTGGAATTAACAATATGCAAAACTTGCGAGTGTTTGAGCGCACGTTTAAAACGAGCTTTAACGTTGCCATGATGGACCACTTTATGTCCTACCGTAGCCATAATAGCAACGGGTGTAAATGAGACTTCAGTATCATGGCTCGCCAGCCATTGGCTTAATTCCTTTTGTCGTTCTTGCTCAATCACAATAAAGCCTTGGTCAATATCAGCACAAACCGGTGAGAACTCAGCAAGTGCCTTTTCACCCGATTCTTTCATTAAGCTTGTTGACTGTACTAACAATAAGTCATTAAGGTAGGTAACCGATAATTCTTGCTTAGCAATTTGCCCAAACTTGCCTATTTCCGTGCCACTTATTTCAGCATCAAAACTACTTGCAACATGTAGGTGAGTACTATGGTTAATTAATGGTTGTAAAGTTTTTGCGTGTAAAACCGGGTTACCTAAACGCCCTAATTCCTTGGCTACACCATTAGGTAAACGATGCAATTTCCTAGCTGACGGAACAACTCTAGGATCTGCACTATAAATACCATCAACATCTGTCCACAGAGTGACATTTAATGCCCCTGAAAGTGAGGCCATAATAGTAGCGGAGTAATCACTGCCATTTCTCCCTAGTGTACATGTAGCACCTTCGGTATTTTTGGTGATATAACCGGTAATGATCGCCAACCGACCTTTTTGCAATTGCTCAGAAAATTGTCGAGTACTAAACGCTGTATCAACTATGCAGTCTTTATCGTTATTTATCACAAGAAAATCACGGGCATCTAAATAATAGCTTGGGCAGACATGTTCACTCAGAACCGCAGATAATAAGCGAGCTGACCATAACTCACCAAAAGCCAACATATCAGCCTGATGCGTTTTCGGAGATGTTGTTAGCCATGACCTTAATTGTTTAATGTCGGTAACTAAGCGTTCTGTCAGTCGCGCCGCACTGCTACTATTTAATAAACTTGACAGTAGTGAGGTTTGCGCTTGTTGTAATCGTTCAATAGCCGGAAATAAGTTGTCACTTTGGTCAAGCGCTTGTTGAAAAAGAGCAAAAAGTGCATCGGTAGTATCGCCATTAGCGGAAACCACGATTAAATCATTTAACTTGCAATTACGGCGAATAATATCAACAACACGTTCAATACATTTTGCAGTAGCTAAACTACTACCACCGAATTTATGAACGTGTATAGCATGCTTTGCTAATTGATTATTGCCTGACGTTAATTGCTCTACCGCATTTACTTGTATCATTACTTACTCATTATCTAAAAATGCTGTGTGTAATACCATTTGAAATTAATTACTAAACTTGACTTGCAGTCAAACCTTGCTGTAAATCTGCCAATATATCTTCAATATCTTCAATTCCCACTGAGATTCTTACCAATGATTGAGTTATACCTGCTTCAAGCTGGGCTGATATTTCCATTCCTGCATGGGTCATCGTCGATGGGTGACTGATCAAGCTTTCAACACCACCTAAGGATTGTGCTAAGGTAAAAAATTTTAAATTTCTAAATAATTTTTTGACCGCTTCAACGCCACCCTTCACTTCAAAACTCATCATTGCACCAAAATCATGTTGTTGTTTTTTAGCTATTTCATGCCCAGGGTGATCTGGAAAACCAGGATAATATACTGCATCTATTGCCGTATGAGACTTCAAGAATTTGGCCACTTGGTTGGCGTTTATTTGATGTTGCTTCATCCTGACAGGTAAGGTTTTAAGGCCCCGTAATGCTAGGAAGCTATCAAAAGCAGAGCCCGTAATACCAATGCAATTTGCCCACCAGGCAAGTTCGTCTCCTAATGCCCGTTCTTTCGTCACAAGGACCCCTCCCACAACATCACTATGACCATTGATATATTTAGTGGTCGAATGAAACACTATATCAGCACCTAATAATAACGGCTGCTGTAATGCAGGAGATAGAAATGTATTGTCTACTGCAACCAAAGCTCCCACGTCGTGCGCTGCTTTAACTGTTTTTTCAATGTCTACCAAGCGTAGCAGCGGATTACTCGGGGTTTCAACTAAAACTAGCTTAGGCTTATGTGCTAACGCTTGCGATAATGCTTGTGTATCATTTTGATCAACAACAATTAATTTAAATTGACCGCGTTTAGCCAAATGAGTAAATAATCGATAACTGCCACCATAGCAGTCATGTGGAATGACAACCAAATCCTCAGTCGACAATAATTGACAGATAAGAAGAACTGATGACATCCCTGTACTGGTTACAATACCAAGAGCACCTTGCTCCAAATCAGCGATGGCCTGCGCAAACGTCGCTCGTGTTGGATTGCCAGTACGTGAATAGTCAAACTGACGTTTTTCATTAAAGCCTTTCAGTGCATAAGTAGTAGATAAGTGAATTGCGGGGATAACAGCACCATGATGTTCATCCGTATTAATACCCGCTCTGACTGCAGTTGTTGCAATTCTATTATGGCTCATATGAAAATACTCCAATACGATAATTTACAAATGGATGTTTGGACGTCTAGAAGACTAAACACTTTACGTTACTTGGTCAAGAACTTTAGACTTCTAAACTTCTAAAAATAGGAATTAGAGAAAGGCTGTAATACAGAACCTACTTTACTAAGCCAATAAATTCTACAGACTAAAATACTCCCCTATCATCACATATTTTCAAGAGCACGTGTACGTTTCTATATTCGCTGTTGACTCGACGCTCACAACCAGTAAAATCAGCAGTATAAAAATAAGATTAAGCTTGCCGCAATTACATCAAATAAATGTCTTACTTCGAACTTTATTTATAAGCTTAAATATATACCACCATTAACATAAGGGTAACTACATGGCTGAATGGAATGACATCTATTTAAATCCATACGCCGAACACGGGAAAAAGAGCGAACAGGTAAAAAAAATTACGGTTTCGATCCCATTGCGTGTTCTAAAAGTACTCACTGACGAACGCACTAGACGACAGGTCAATAATTTGCGTCATGCTACTAATAGCGAATTATTATGTGAAGCTTTTCTTCATGCTTTTACAGGCCAACCATTACCTGATGACGAAGATCTAGCAAAAGATAATAATGAAAAGCTACCGTCAAGTGTGCGGAAAATATTGGAAGCTAAAGGCATTACTGATTTTAGCGCATACGAAAGTGACGACGATTAATTATTTGTTACTTTTTATATTCAGTATTACGACATTCAATTTCCATACATTATCTAAGTGAAATTCAGGACATAAAAAAAAGCGCTCTTTGCGCTTTTTTTATATCTCTTTGAAAGCTGTTAATCATTCATATAATTATCAGGGTATGACAAGGCTGCAACACCAGAGTCAACTGCAGCCTTAGCTACAGCCTTAGCTACAGCAGAACATAAACGAGGATCCATTGGCTTCGGTATAATGTATTCACTGCCAAATGATAAGGTTTTGTTTCCTGATGCAGCAATAACTTCTGCTGGCACTTCTTCTTTTGCTAATTCTCTAATAGCATGAACAGCGGCAATCTTCATTTCATCATTAATAGTTCGAGCACGTACGTCTAATGCTCCACGAAATATAAATGGAAAGCACAGTACGTTATTGACTTGGTTAGGATAATCAGAACGTCCTGTCGCAATAATAAGATCGTCCCGTGTGGCAAGCGCCAATTCAGGTTTGATTTCAGGGTCAGGGTTTGAGCAAGCAAATATCACAGGATTCGCCGCCATTAACTTAACATGTTCTGCTGATAAAACATTTGGTCCTGAAACACCGACAAAGACATCTGCGCCATCAATCACATCTTCCAAAGTACGTTTGTCAGTATTGTTTGCAAACAAGCGCTTATATTCGTTTAAGTCATCACGACGTGTATGAATAACACCTTTGGTATCTAACATGTATATTTTTTCACGCTGAGCGCCACACTTAATTAGTAGCTCCATACAAGCAATTGCAGCCGCACCTGCGCCCATACAAACAATTTCAGCATGTTTAATGTTTTTTCCTTGAATTTCTAATGCGTTAATCATTCCTGCAGCGGTCACAATCGCAGTTCCATGTTGGTCATCATGGAAAACTGGAATTTTGCAACGTTCTATTAACGCTTTTTCAATAGCAAAACATTCTGGTGCCTTGATGTCTTCCAAATTAATACCACCGAAGCTATCGGCGATATTGGCTACAGTATTAACAAATTCATCCACTGTTTTATGCTTAACCTCAATATCAAATGAGTTAATATTAGCAAAGCGTTTAAATAATAAGGCTTTTCCTTCCATTACGGGTTTCGACGCCATACCACCTAAATTTCCCAACCCTAAAATGGCAGTACCATTGGTGATTACCGCAACCGTATTACCTTTTCCTGTATATTTATAAACATCATCGGGATTATCAGCTATTGCTCGCACAGGCTCAGCGACACCAGGACTATAGGCCAACGAAAGATCTAGGCTGGTTTCTGCTGGTGTTGTTAATTCAACACTGATTTTACCCGGTGTCGGGTATTGATGATAATCAAGAGCTTGCTGGCGAAAGTCGGTCATGGTGAATCCTGTGTGTTAGATAAAGTAAGTTGTAATTGATGGCGGCTCTGTTTATTATTTTTATATCAAGCACTACCACTATGTTATGCCATTTTTATTTCATAGTTCAAGCCCATCCTTATATAAAAAAACGCTATAAGCTATAGCAAGTCATGGCTTTACTACTTTAACCATACACATTACAAAGCTAAATATTCGTTATATCGTTTTAACTATTCATTCTTGTAGCGTATGACTAGAACTAACTTCCAATATTCGTAAATCTTAATGTTCAGAATTTGACCTTTTTAAAGCGTAACTGCGAAATTTGATATGTTATCACCACATTGATTTTTATAATTCATTAAAATTGTCATTAGCTGTTGTAACACTAAATTTTTTCCGTGCATTAATATGCAATTGTCAGTCTATGTTTGTTCAGGCAAAAAAAAACCACTTAAGAAAGTGGTTTTTTAAATTTTCTAGTTAAACTAAAAAAAATAATATTATTCAGAAAATGGATTAACTAAAATAATCGTTTCGTTACGGTCTGGACCCGTTGAGATAATATCAACTGGTACACCTGTTAGCTCTTCGATACGCTTAATATAAGCAATGGCATTAGCAGGTAGAGCATCACGAGAAGTTGCTCCAACAGTATTTTCAGACCAACCTGGCATTTCTTCATAAACAGGTGTGATTTTTTCGTAACCTTCTGCTGCAGTTGGCGGAACGGTAATGATTTCATTTGATTCAGTTTTATAACCAGTACAAATCTTTAATGTTTCTAAACCATCTAAAACATCTAACTTGGTTAAACAAAAACCTGTCACACTATTTACTTGAATAGCTCTATGCATAGCAACAGCGTCGAACCAACCACAACGACGTTCGCGACCCGTAGTAGCACCAAACTCATGACCTACAGTACCTAAATGATTACCAACTTCGTCGTCCAATTCAGTTGGGAATGGACCCGAACCAACACGTGTAGTGTAAGCTTTCGTGATCCCTAAGATATAATCAAGATGGCGAGGGCCAACACCACAACCAGTTGCAACACCACCCGCCGTAGTATTTGAAGAGGTCACGTATGGATAAGTACCATGATCAATATCAAGCAAAGTCCCCTGAGCGCCTTCAAACATAATTGAATCGCCATTCTTACGACCTTGATCAAGAATTTCCGAGATGTCTGCAACCATTTTAAGTATAACTTCGCGGACAGCTAAAACATCTGCAAGCACCGTTTCATAACAAACAGGCTCAACTTTATAATAATGCTCTAAAGAGAAGTTATGATATTCGACAATTTCTTTTAGTTTAATAGCGAAACTGTCAGCACAAACTAAGTCACCAACACGCAAACCACGACGAGCAACTTTGTCTTCATAAGCTGGACCAATACCACGACCTGTAGTACCAATTGCTTTATTACCACGAGCTATTTCACGCGCAGCGTCAAGTGCATTATGATATGGTAGAATTAATGGACAAGCATCACTAATAAGTAGGCGTTCACGTACTGGAACTCCTTTTGCTTCTAACATAGCGATTTCTGTCATCAAGGCTTTTGGACATAAAACTACGCCATTGCCTATTAGACATTTTACGTTTTCACGTAATACACCTGATGGAATTAAATGAAGTACCGTTTTTTCACCGTCAATTACTAAAGTATGACCCGCATTGTGGCCCCCTTGGTAACGTACTACGTACTTAGCTTTATCTGTGAGTAAATCAACAATCTTACCCTTACCTTCGTCACCCCATTGGGTGCCTAGAACTACGACGTTTTTGCCCATTTTTTCAATTTCGATAAAAAATTAGGCGGGGATTCTATCAAATATAAAAAGTCAGTCCAAGCAAAAGTTAAGGCTTTTTGCCTTGTTTATAAAATAATCAATAATCTGAGTATGTTAGCACTAATGAATTTTAGCGTTATTTTGTTAACCATAATAGTAAGCAACCAAAAATTATAACCGTAAATCCAATGCTACGAATTGAAGATGTTGACTCTTCAGCAAGCTTAAGCACATAGGCTCGCCATTTGTTTGGAAATAATGCAGGAATAAGCCCTTCAATGATTAGCGCTATAGCGAGCGCCATTAATAACGTATTGGTCATACTTCCTTCTCTTATATTTGTTGTGTAATACCAATTTGACTAATTAAGTGATCTACTTTTTAGTGAGGAAAAATGAATAAATACAAGGCATAAATTTTACTAAGTAGTTATTCTACTTATGAAATTTATAACGCCGTAGTTATTTATTTTAACCACTAAAAATGAGTAGTTAATTAATCAACTTGGTATAAGCCTAAGTTTTTGCATGAAAAACCCAAAGTTGATTACGTTATTATACAAATAAAAGTACTGAGTTTGTAATTAGAGCTGTAAATTAGTCGTAGCTCTTTGGATATAAAAAAGCCATGACATTTCATGGCTTTTTCGTAAACGTTTTATAACGACTTTATTTTTTAACTTTAGCGGTATCTTTCAAGTAATGGAAAAAGTCACTATCTGGTTTTACAACCATAATATCGCTTTTACTATTAAAGCTTTTTTCATACGCTTCAAGACTTCTGAAGAAGTTATAAAATTCAGCATCTTGTTTATATGAATCCGCATAAACCTTAGCTGCTGTCGCATCACCTTCACCACGCACTTCAAATGCATTTTTTTGTGCTTCGGCAAGCATAATCGTTACCTTGGCATCAATGGTTGCACGAATGATTTCTGACTGCTCTTGACCTTGCGATCTATGCTCTTTGGCAACTGCAGTACGTTCAGCACGCATACGTTCAAAAATTGAGGCACTAACTTCGGTAGGTAAATTGATAGCTTTGATACGCACATCGATAACTTCAATACCTAATTCTTCTCGACTACTTTCGGCACTGATCAGCGCTTTTTCCATTATCGCCGAGCGATCACCCGAAACAATCTCTTTAATGGTACGCGTACCAAACTCAGTACGTAAGCCATTGTTTACTTTTTGTTTTAATAGTGCTCTCGCATTATCAGTAGAGCCTGATGTACGTAAGTAGTAGGTTGAAAAGTCGATAATTTTCCATTTAACAAAAGAATCAACCATCAAATCTTTTTTCTCTGACGTCACAAAACGATCTGGTGCTTCATCAAGAGTTTGGATACGTGCATCAAGTTTACGCACCGTGTTAATAAACGGAAATTTAAAATGAAGGCCTGGCTCGTAAACTTTCATTTGTCCAGATTCTGTATCACGTTTAATTTTTGAAAATTGGAAAACAATACCTCGTTGTCCTTCAAAAATTATAAATACTGATGAGGTCACCAAAATAAATAGTGCGGCAACAATAGCAATTATAAAATTTTTCATCGCTTAGTTTCTCCCACTATTAAATCTATCTGAACGTCCAGTACTCGATGTTGATGGACGTGTAGAATTTGATTGCGGTGTAATTGGCATTGATTGTGTCGACGTACGAGTATTCGAAGATTGTTGTTGCATGATTTTATCTAAAGGTAAGTACATCATGTTATTACCGCCATCAACATCCACCATCACTTTACTAGTATTGCTATAAACTTTTTCCATTGTAGCAATATACATACGCTGACGAGTTACTTCTGGCGCGGCTTGGTACTCAGGTAAAATTTTATTAAAACGTGCAACTTCACCTTGCGCGTCTAATACAATTTGACCTTTATAAGCGATCGCTTCTTGTTCCATGCGTTTAACGCGACCACGAGCGCGTGGCTCAATACCTCTGGCATAAGCCTCAGCTTCACGTAAATATCTCACTTCATCTTCTTGAGCTGCAATAGCATCATCAAATGCATCTTTCACTTCTTCAGGAGGACGAGCATCTTTAAAGTTAACATCAACAATAATTAACCCTAAATTATAAGGTGCTATAATTTTTTCTAACTCTTGCCATACTTGCTGACGGATTTCTTCACGACCACTTGTTAAAATATCATCCATATTGGCATGACCAACAACATAACGCAGCGCACTATCAAGTGATTGACTTAAACTATCATCAGCATTGGTAACGCTGAAAATATAACTACGTGCATCCACTACTCGATATTGGATTTGCATTTCCACGCGAACCACATTCTCATCCTGAGTAAGCATAAAGCCGGCAGCAGGTAAATCACGAGTACTTTGAATATCGACAGGTATGATGCGGTCAATAAACGTCCACTTCCAACGTAAACCCGGTTCAACATTGCCAGTATACTGGCCAAAACGCAGCACAATACCTTGTTCCGCTTCCTTGATCGTATAAAAACCACTAAAAACGTAAACCAGTATTGCTACCACAAGTGCAATGATAAGCCCAACACTCGAGACACTTTTCCCTGAGTTTTTACCTCCGGAAGATTTACCACCAAAAATACCGCCAAATTTATTAGCTAAGTCTTTCAGTAAATCATCTAAATCTGGTGGTCCTTGATTACTGCCACCTTTCTTTTTCCAGGGGTCTTTATCATTATTCCCCGGTTCATTCCACGCCATGTTGCTCTCCACTAAACTATAATAAGGTAACTATACCTAAAGCTATTGCTCAGGTATATGAGTCTATTACTCTTTGATAAAACGCTCTATTGTCGCATTATCCTGTTTTATTAATCTCTGCCATTCTCTCGTCGGTAATTTTATTTTTAGGTTACCATTACCTTCTTCATCGAACTGCTCTTGTTCAATACAGTTAAGTGCATATAAGGTACCACGCAATTTACCTTCAGATGGCGGTATACATAAATTATATGTAACGATTTGTTTACCAAGGCGCTCAGCTAAGGCCTCAAACAAAAGTTCAATACCCACTCCTGTTTGTGCCGACAACCATACTCGAATTGGCAACCCTGTATCATCTCTATCTATACGAGGTTCAATATCATCCAAAAGATCTATTTTATTACACACTAAAAGTTGCGGTACGTCACCTGCTTCAATTTCATCAAGTACTTCTTGTACTTGTTCAATATTTTCATTCCTGCGCTCATCTGCAATATCAATAACATGTAACAACAGTTCAGCTTCACGTGTTTCAGTTAACGTTGCTTTAAAAGCAGCAACTAAATCGTGAGGTAAATGACGAATAAAACCAACAGTATCAGCTAAAATAACTCTACCGACATCGTCTACTTCAATTTTTCTTAATGTTGGATCAAGGGTTGCAAATAATTGATCTGCTGCATAAACCCCTGCTTTTGTTATACAGTTAAATAGTGTTGATTTACCGGCATTGGTATAACCAACTAATGAAACTGTAGGTAATTCAGCTCTATTTCGAGCTCTTCGCCCTTGTTGTCGCTGTTTTTCAACTTTTTCTAGACGTTTTCGAATGCTTGTCATGCGATCTCGTAATAAACGTCTGTCTGTTTCTAATTGCGTTTCACCTGGCCCTCGTAAACCAATACCACCTTTTTGACGCTCTAGATGTGTCCAACCACGTATTAAACGAGTACTCATATGGCGAAGTTGTGCGAGTTCAACTTGCAACTTTCCTTCGTGAGTACGTGCTCGTTGTGCAAAGATATCTAAAATCAGCGTTGTTCTATCAACAACACGACATTGGCATAAGGCTTCGATATTCTTTTCTTGTGAAGGTGATAAGCTATGGTTAAATAAAATAACGTTCGCTTTATAAAGATTTACAGCTTCAGAAATTTCATTTGCTTTACCACTACCAACAAAATACTTTATGTCAGGCTTATTACGCTTTCCACTAATAACAGTAAGTGCAGTAATGCCCGCAGAGTCTACAAGCATTTCAAACTCTTGTAGGTCTTCACGAGCACTTTCATCGGGTAAATCTAAATGAACAAGAATCGCTTGCTCACCTGCTTGGTAACGATCAAACAAATGAGCAACGCCTATCAATAAAACTAACGTTCATTAAATTTACACGTCTGAAGACTGATCAAAGTCTGATTGGTTTGATGGTGGTGCAGTATTAACAGCTCGAGAAGGTACGACCGTAGAAATGGCATGTTTATAAACCATTTGACTCACTGTATTTTTCAACAAAATGACAAATTGGTCAAAAGACTCTACTTGTCCTTGAAGTTTAATACCATTAACTAAGTAAATTGCTACTGGAATGCGATCACGACGTAAAGCATTCAAAAATGGGTCTTGTAAAGATTGCCCCTTTGCCATTATGTGGCCCCTCTTGTTATTTTTAGTAAAAGTTGTGTTTAAAACGTAGTACTTTTGTTAATAAATTGAGCTGCTTAACTCTGTAACAAATTTAATTATACATCAATGTTTCAACTTTGCTTACTGTTGATAAAATTTGTTGTAAATTATTTTCATTTTCCATATCTAACGACACTAAATTTGGCCAATTACGTAACCATGTTAACTGCCGTTTGGCTAATTGTCTTGTTGCACATACACCACGAAATATCATCTCTTCACGATCATACTCGTTATCAAGATACTGCCACATTTGACGATAACCAACACAACGAATTGACGGTAAGTCTGTATGTAAATCACTACGTTTTTTTAACTTAGTAACTTCTCTCTCAAAACCTTCCTCGACCATTTGATTAAATCTAAGCTCAATTCGTTGATGTAAAACTTTACGATCAGGTGGTATTATCGCAAACTGTAAAATATCTCCTGAAAGTCTATCACCTTTAATTTCAGTTAATTGAGACAATGTATTACCTGTAATACGAAAAACCTCTAAAGCACGGGTTATTCGTTGAGGATCATTTTCATGGATTCTTTTAGCCGCAATAGGGTCTATATCGGCAAGCATTTTATGCATTGCTTGCCAACCCAATGCTTTCGCCTCAACATCGATTGTTTTTCTAACTTCTGCATTGGCTTCTGGTAAAGGAGAAATGCCCTCAATTAAACTTTTAAAATACATCATGGTACCGCCAACCAACAAAGGTATACGACCTTTTGCTCGTATTCTAGCGATCTCAACCATTGCATCACGACAAAAATCTGCAGCAGAATAACTTTGTGCAGCATCAATTAAATCAATTAACGCATGTGGATACTTAGCCAATTCTTCAGCTGTAGGTTTTGCAGTGCCTATATCCATGCCTTTATAGACTAGCGCAGAATCAACACTAATAATGTCACACGGTAATGCATCATGTAACGCCATAGCCAACGCTGTTTTTCCAGACGCTGTTGGTCCCATTAAACAAATAACAGGTGGTAATTTTTTACTCATTTCAATAATTGAAGGATTTAAGTCTTTCGACATAACTACAAATAATCGTTAATTAAGTTGGCTTATCTCAGATGTGAGGTCAATTACCACAGAATTCAAGAGCAATTGCGGTTCAAAATTAGATGTTAATTTATTTTGTGCCTTATTTAGCAAAGAAACGCCTTGTTCATCATCATACTCTTCCATGCTTATTAATGATGAAAAGCTCGTTAACCAATCATTATCATGCAACTCTTTTTTCATAGCGGTAGTCATCAGTTTATCAACAAACAACGTGAAACTACGACTAACATCTTTATCACGGAGTAATGAAGGAAACGCTCTTAATTGCAGACTGCTACTATTCATTATATGTAGCACCATACCACTTTGTTCGAACTGCGTAATGTGCTGCTTAACAAATGCTAATTTTTCAGCGTCTAATGATAACTTTATCGGTAATAACAAAGGCTGACTTATTAACCCTTTTTGCCATCTTTCATGCAAATCTTGCACGTGTATGGCTTGCTCTAGTGATGATAAAGATAATAATCGTAATTTATCTTTAATTAAAATCAGCGCGTACTTTAACTCAACAATTTTGATTAATTTAACCAAACGTTGTTGGTTAGTGCTCTCTAGAGCAATAACATCACGCACTTCTGGAGTGGTAATAGGTGTCATCAGTTGCTGATAATTTTGTGCAGCTTGTTCTGAAACCTGTTGTGAAGCATATTTTTCTACATTCGTGGAATTATACTTTGCTTCATGGCTGGTAGAGGTTAGCGGCCTAATATATTCTTGTTTTAGTTGTTGTGGCTGAATGTATTCTTGATTTACAAGTCCTGAAGTAATAGGTTGTGATGAGTATTGCTGTTCAGCTGTTGTTTGTAATTGATTATTAGCAACCACATCATTTTGTTGAGAAATATTTCTTTGTTCAGCCAATGCTTGTTGGCAAACCGATACAATAAAGTCATGAATATAACGTCCTTGATGAAAACGAACTTCATGTTTGGCTGGATGTACATTTACATCGACTTCACGATAATCTAACTCTAGAAATAAAACAAAGGCGGGATAAGTATCTGGTGGTAGCAAGTCCGCATACGCTTGCCTTATTGCATGATTAATTAACTTATCTCGCATCATGCGACCATTAACATAGCTGTAGCATAAGTCATTTTGATTACGTGAAAATGTTGGTTTAGCCAACCAACCAAAAAAATGTATATCGTCATGCTGACAATCGACTTCTAAGGCATTATCAATAAAACGCTGCCCGCAAATTTGTGCAACCCGTTTACCATATTGACGCTTGTCTTTTGCCCCTCGATATTGGCGAATTATCTTTTCATTATGCGTTAATATAAAAGTAACGTCTAAACGAGCAAGCGCGATGCGTTTTACGACTTCATCAATATGACTAAACTCTGTTTTTTCAGTACGCATAAATTTACGACGCGCGGGAGTATTGAAAAACAAATCTTTTACATCAATGGTAGTACCGTCAGGATGTGCAGCGGGCGATATCTCAACTTCCATATCCCTACCTTCTGCACAAGCTTGCCAGGCAGAGCTTTGATTTTTGGGTTTTGATATCAGTGTTAATCGTGAAACAGAACTGATGCTGGCGAGTGCTTCACCGCGAAAACCTAAACTACTAATACCTTCAAGATCATTTAAATTTTTTATTTTACTGGTAGCGTGTCGACTTAATGCTAGTGTTAACTCATCTTTTACAATACCGTTGCCGTTATCACAAATGCGAATGCGTTTTATACCTCCCCTCTCAATATCAATTTTTATCGTTGTTGCCTGGGCATCTAGGCTATTTTCAACAAGTTCTTTGATAACTGAAGCTGGTCGCTCAACAACTTCTCCGGCTGCTATTTGGTTAGCCAGTCGTGCAGGTAATATTTCAATAGTCATAATTTTTATTTTTTGAACTGTTGTCTTTAATTAATCCGCTCGGGGAATTTTTAACGTTTGTCCAATCTTAACCGTATTAGACTTTAAGTGGTTTGTCGCTTTTAATTGACCAACGGAAACTTTATAACGCTGAGCAACAATCGATAAGGATTCACCACGACTGACTTTATGTTCTTTTACTTTAGTTGCCGCATACAATGTACCGTCAGGGGGGTTGCGTGTGAAAAAATTGTCGATCGCGATATAAATGGCTTTGGCTAATTTCTGCTGATGATTTGAACTATTTAAATTCCGCTCTTCTCTATGATTAGAGATAAAGCCAGTTTCAATAAGCACCGAAGGAATGTCTGATGATTTTAATACCGCCAAACTTAAACCTTCTGGCTTTTTCTTATGTAGCTTTGTTACTTTTTTCATTTGTCGAATTACATGCTCAGCAAATTCATAACTACTACCCATGGTATATTCTTTTTTCATATCGGCTAAAGTTATAGCAAGGTTTTTGTCTTTTGTTTTTTTAATCGTTTCACCTGCCCCTCCTAGCAATTCTGACTCTTTTTGCCGATTAGCAATCCAGCGCGCAAACTCTGAATTAGCTCGCCCGGTTGATTGCACTAATACAGAAGCCCCACTAGGTTTGGATGATGTAAAGGCATCAGCATGAATCGATATTAATAAATCAGCTTTATTTTTACGGGCAAGTTCGGTTTTTCGATTATGCTTAACGTAATAATCTCCTTTACGGATCATCACGGCTTTTAAGCCCTGTTGATTATCAACCAATTTAGCTAGTTTTTTCGCAATTTTTAATGTGACTTTCTTTTCATAGGTACCTTTTGCACCAATAGAGCCGGGATCTTCCCCACCATGACCTGCTACAATGGCAATTACAATATCTCGTTTACTATCACGCGTTGTATTTACGACCTTATTCACATGATTTTTATCATACAAATCAATGACCAAACGATTACCATATTGACCTGCGGGAGCTAATGGAAAAACCGCAAGTTGGTAACTACCCGCTAATTCAAGAACAAGACGTGTACTACCTTTGTTTTTTGATTTACTGGTACGAATACGCTTAATACGTTTATCGTTTTTGAGTACATCTTTTAATGAAACAATTTGTTTACTATCTTTGAAATCGATAACTAAACGTTGAGGAGAAGATAAACTGAAATATTTATAATCGGGCTTTTTACTTAAGTCAAATACGACTCGCGTATTTTCTGGCGCCGGCCATACACGAACCCCATTAATATTATTCGCCGCATAGCTTTGTATAGAAAGACAAAACCATAATAAGGTAGTAATAATAGTCTTTTTTCTAATTGTGAGGAACATTACATACTTCCCTTCATTATTAACATCTATTTATCATTTACTATTGGTACTTATATATTAAGCACTGTGAGTGCTAGTTGACCTAAATCTGTTGCAGCGTCTAAAGTAATTAAACGTTGTTCATCACTATACGCCATATTAATAATAAGATCTGCATCTGCTAACATCCCCTGCCCTTTATCAGGCCACTCTATGAAACAACAGCAGTTCTCATTAAAATAATCCCGAATTCCCATGTATTCAAGTTCTTCTGGATCTGATAAGCGATATAAATCAAAATGATAAATATGCCAATTATCAAGTTCATACGGCTCAACTAATGTATAAGTTGGACTTTTTACATTACCTTTGTGCCCCATCCCCTGTACAAAGCCACGAGTTAAGGTTGTTTTTCCTGCGCCTAAATCACCACTTAAATAGACAACAAGCCCCTGTTTTAGTTCACCTTTAACTATCCTTGCTAATTGAGTTCCCATAGCAATTGTGGCTGTTTCATCAACTAATACAAATGTTTTTGTTTTAAACTTTTCTTTCATGAAAAAATAACTACTTCTCTTTATTTTTCTAAATTAACTAATCGCCGAATTTCTGGAAATAAATCACTAGCAAGTAGGCCTCTTTGTCCCTGTTTTTTCGCAACAACATCGGCAGCAAGCCCGTGAATATAAACAGCAAAGCGTACGGCAACTAATGGCTCTGGTAATTGTATCAACAATGCTGCAATTATTCCCGATAAAACATCGCCCATACCACCTGACGCCATACCTGCATTGCCACTGATATTGATCCAAGTTGTCTTACCATCAGAGATTAAAGTACCTGCCCCTTTTAATACACAAATACCGCCATATTTATCAGTAATCGCTTTCACAGCGATAAAACGATCATTCTCAATGTCATCAATAGTACAATTTAATAGTTTAGCCGCTTCTCCTGGATGAGGCGTTAAAATCCAATTCCCCCTTTTTATAGGCTGCTGACTTAATAACAACAACGCATCCGCATCAACTACACACCTTTTATTAGATGATAATATGGCTAAAAATAGTTGTTGGGCCCAATGATCTTGACCAAGCCCTGGGCCAATAACGACAATTTTTGCTTTTGACAACGTACCTTGATCATTTAACTGCTGCGCTGTTATTGGCGCCAACATGATTTCAGGTCGACCAGCACAAACTACTGTTTGGCTATCTTGATGACAAGTAACGGTCACCAATGAGGCACCTGAACGTAATGCGGCTTCAGCGGATAATCGGATAGCACCAGGCATCCCCCTATTTCCACCAATGGCCAATAGCAAACCTATATTCCCTTTGTGAGAACTTTTTTTACGGCGACCTAATATAGGAAGATTTTTATACCCTTGAATGAAGACAGAAGTATGGATGTTTTTAATAAAATATTCACCTATATCTAAATCAGCAAGATATAATTCCCCCACATAATTGGCAGCTTGCGCTGTTAGTAGACCTCTTTTAAAAGCAATAAAAGTAATGGTCTGTTGAGCAGCGACAGCAACACCTTCATCATTTCCCGTATCTGCATTTAATCCTGACGGTATATCGATAGAAACTACGGGAGCATCATGCATATTTACAGACTCTATAATTTCAGAAAGAATTGGTGATAATTTTCCTCTAAAGCCGATACCAAACATGCTATCAACAATTAGCTCTCCTTGAAATTTGGCGATCAATTGACACGTAGATTTAGTCCCCTTCAAATAATGAAGTGCGACTGTTGTATTATCCAATAATTGTAATGTCGTTAACGCTCCTCCCTTAATTTCCGATTTATTTGCAATAACAATAACGGTAACTCTTATACCAGCCGATGCGGCAAGCCTTGCAACAACAAAACCGTCACCACCATTATTTCCTTTACCTGAGATCACTAACAATGACTTTAGTGATGAATATTGTGACTGTATTTGTGAAAAAACCGCAGCTCCTGCTTTTTCCATCAAAGTAATTACAGAAATGCCACAATCGCCAGCTATTTTTGCTTCATTTTGCTGAACCTGTATAGGCTGATAAGCGGGCTGTGGTAAACTTTGTGATAATTTAACAATCTTCATTAAATACTCAAATATGACATTACCTAAGATCAACTATCAAGAATTGACAGAAAAAATCAAGTTTTGGGGACAAGAACTTGGTTTTGCGCAAGTCGGTATTTCAGATGTTGATCTTTCTGCACACGAAAAAGCCTTAAGTGAATGGTTGACCAATAATTACCATGGCGATATGGATTACATGGAACGTCACGGTTTAATGCGTGCTCGTGCAGCCGAATTGGTTCAAGGAACATTACGTTCGATCAGTGTTCGCATGGATTATTTGCCAACAGATGCCAAATTTGCACGTATATTAAAAAAAACTGACCATGCTTATATTAGCCGTTATGCACTTGGTCGCGATTATCATAAGTTAATGCGTAAGCGTTTAAAGCAATTAGGTGAGAAAATAATTACTCATTGCAACGCAATAAATTATCGACCATTTGTTGATTCTGCACCTATTTTAGAAAGGCCTTTGGCTGAAAAAGCAGGACTAGGCTGGGTCGGAAAACACAGTTTACTTATAAATAAACAGGCAGGTTCTTGGTTTTTTATTGGCGAATTGTTAGTTGATATTCCACTGCCTTGCGATGAAAAATCGACGAACCATTGTGCCAACTGCGTCTCTTGTATTAAAATTTGTCCAACCGGTGCTATTGTAAAACCATATGTTGTTGACGCTAGGCGTTGTATTTCCTACCTAACCATCGAATTAAGAGACGCTATTCCTATTGAATTTAGGCCTTTGATTGGCAATAGAATTTATGGCTGTGATGATTGCCAATTGATTTGTCCATGGAATAAATTTGCCAAGTTAAGTGACGTTGATGATTTTAAACCTCGACAAAATTTGGATGATGTTGCTTTGTTGGCTTTATTTTCTTGGGATGAAAAAACTTTTTTAAGTAAAACTGAAGGTTCGCCCATTCGTCGTATTGGCTTTCAATGCTGGCAACGTAACATTGCAATAGCTTTAGGAAATGCCTCTTTTGAGCAGGAAATTGTCGATGCTTTAAATGATAAACTCTTACAATCTCAACCAATGGTAGCTGAACATATTCATTGGGCATTAACACAACAACAATTAAAGCACCAACAAGCAAATTCGTCTGTACCGCCGATTGAAATAAATAAACGATTAACTGGTCGTTTAATAAGGTCCATTGAAAAAGGTTTGCCTAGAGATGCTTAATTACTATCATTTTGCATACGACGTTGCCGACACTTAACAAGAATTTCTGCCTTTGTCTCATTAGATGCTTTTTGCCAACCAGTAATTTCGTTTAAATGGCGAAAACAACCTAAACAAATATCGTCATTATTCAAACAGCAGTTACGTACACATGGGCTAATAAGGTTATTTTCTTTTTCAGTACCATCTGTTTTGATGTTATTCCTCATAACTAAATCGCTTCAGCAAAGTTAACTAATAATAATTGCTGCTGTTCTAATTTACTAATCAATGATGAAATTCGTTTAGTATCCCTATCGATAATAGCCTGCTGCAGTTTTTGACAACATAAATGAAATTCATTTGCCGATAAAATGCTTGCCGTCATTAACAGTGTATTGATTGCTGCGTGAATAACACTTTGTTCATTATCTTTCACTGCTTGAATTAATTTTTCAAAAGCAATATTAATGTCGGCTATATACTCGTCTAACATATAGGCAGCCAACTCTGATGAACCTTGGTTTTGTGCATATTTCAACATATTAAAAACGGGAGGCTCTTGATTTAATAACTCATCTTTCACCTCTATTGTTGGAATGTTTCCTTCTTCAACAATGTATTTTTTAGGTGTTATTTTTGCTGAGTCTTCAGTTTCAATACCATGCTGAACTGTTTTAACATTTTCAGGAGCAAGCGCAGAAGCCTTAGATTTCAACCATGGTAATAGCTCAACTACTAAGGTCTGAATATCTAATTCAGCAGATAAACTGACATTTATCCAATTCTTTGTAGCAGTCTCTAAGGTATCTTTTGCAGACTCAATAGGAGAACCCGTCAATTTAAAAATACCACGACGAATTGACTTTCCAGTATCAAGTTCAATGAATGGGGATACAGTTAATTCAGTAAATAACAATAAATAACGACCTGATTGCCAATGCTTTATCAATGATTGTGAGTGACAAACAATATGGATATGTAAACCTAACCATTGTAACACCCTGATCAGAATCTGGTGTTTTTCAGGGTCTTCAACAGCAAACAATACTTCAACTTGCGTCGGCAGGTATTGATGTTGATTAAGCTCTGCTGCTTTTAATAGACAATTATCCGCTTTATCACTCAGCAATAAGTTTTGTAATGCTTGCAGAAAACTTAAACAACATAACGGGTTATTACTTTGACTAAACAAACCATCTAGATGCATACGCGCAGAAAAAGCTGATTGCATCACCATAAGTTTAGGTCGTAAACTTTTTGGCAGGGAAGCTATTTGCTGAGTAATATGGCCAATATCCGACTTAAAACAGTCATCAGCAAGAATAACAACATCCAATTTTTGGCGATTTAGATGTTTAGTTGTCACCTGTTTATTGAAATAACGGCTTTCAGTAAGTACTTCAACTTTTGCCGTTGTTGTACTAAGGCAGTTTTTTACTAGGCTGTTGCTAATCTGGTTGCCAGAAACGACTAAAACATTGGCCTGCTTTAAATCAATAGCGACTTGTTCTTCATGTTGACTTGTTACTATTGTAATGGGCAAATCAAATATTAATTTAAAACCTTCATCACTTTGTTGTACTTGTCTATTTTCACCATGCAAAGACGTAAGCAGTGCATGCAAATAACAAACAACTTCGGGTACATTAACTGGCAACAACTCATTTTCAGCTACCAATAGTGAAACATTGTCGGGTATTTTCTTAATTGCTTTATTAAGAAAAGCGATAAATTCAAAGCGAACAATTTGCTGACCCGCTTTTTTATCGATGACCTTCACATTTAATTGTAGCGTTGACTTAAATTGCTCTGCCAAAATTAGTCGACAGACACCTAATAAAGTTCGGTGAAATAAGCGTATATCAATATTAACCTGTGAATTTAATTGCGTATCAAGACGTAAAAAAATCTGGTTACGCTGCAAATTAGCTTCTGACATCATATTAAAAACGGCGGCGTGAACTTCATTATGCAAATTAATATCTGTAGCACTAACTGAATGATTATTTTGCTGAAGCTGCGTTTTTATTTTTGTTTGTCGACACCAATCAAAAATACGAGTGAGTTGCCGGTAAACCTGCAAAGAATTCACACTGGAATTAACTGAAACACTTTGACTTTGCAACATAGTACGGACAATCATATTGCTTAACTTATCCGCATAAGCGATATCTTTGCTATCTAACAACTCCGTCATATCAACTGCATTGTCTTTTAACTTTTGGATGTTATGTTCTAGGTTGTTGATTTCGCTAATGTCAGCAACAGTGCCAAACCAGCCTTGCTCACTTTTATTGATATAAATATTTAAATGCTGACCTGATATTGTGGTAACAATACATGACTGATTGACTGCATTCTCTTTAACTTCTTTCGCCGTTAATATTAATAACTCAACCGTAGGTTTATCAAAGTAACAACGCCACCCCCCCTCTGGCAATGCTCCATTTTTAGATAGCAAAGACATCAATAATTCGTTGTTTTTTATATATGTCTTCTGAGGTATATAATGCCAATTAACAACGGCGTTTTTCTGCGCAATTATCGTTAAATTTTGCTTATTCTCAGTAAGTAACCGTTGATATTGCTGCTCACTATGTTCTGGTTTAATTAACTGACTAACAATTTCATAAATCTTGGTACTTTCAGCACTATTCATAAGTTTGTCATTGTCAGAAACGCCTGTAAAATCAGGTGCAACAATAGCTTTAAGCAAATCAATACTTGTTGCACTATGTCGTTTAATCCTGCGACGAAGTAGCAATAACTGCATAATTAACAGCACTATACCTAGACTTAAACATACTAATAAAAAGAGGTAATATGACGTCAGTGTTATTTTCATCGAAACTCTATCAGCTAGAGCCGTAATAACATTGGGGATCATATGAATAACAATCTGCTCATGAGGGTAGCTGTTATCTGCTATCAAGCGTAGTTCGTGTTTTTGCTCTTGCAATGCAGAAAATATACTTTCTGCTAAACGTATATGGCTATACCATTTGGCCATGGTTCTTTGTTCTGTAAATAATAAATGATTGAGCTGTTCTATTTCTGCTTGTATCGTTAAATTTTTAATTGATTGTTGATGCTCACTTAGCGTTGTCCATAACTGAATTGCTTGTTCTAAGTTAAGATTCATCTCAGTAAATTGAGATAATGAAACCTGAATAGTCAGCAATTTAATATCCCGTAAACTTACCGATAAAACCGTTAATAGTTGATCATATTGGTTTAATAAATTTAGTGTAGAAATATAAGCTTTTGCTCGACTCACCGTCACTTTATCTTTGACGTTATCGGTAATTATTTGTTGTTGTAATTGCTCTTGCTGATTTGATATTTCAGCCGTGACATTCGTTAATGAATTAATAATTAACTGTAATTGGATAATGGTATTTTGTTTAAGTTGATTATTTCTAGTTTCATTATTCTCAATTTTTTCTATGACTTTACTAAGCTCTCTATTTGATACGAGCAGTTTTTTTATATTGCTCCTTTGATTTGATGACTGTTTAGATACCGCCTGTAAGCTTTGGTGGTATTGTCGATATAATACCGACAATTCTGCCAGAGCTTCACTAGATAACATTTTTTCAAGTAGCTGGTCATTTTTGACAAAATATTGCTGTTGAAAATATAATTTTTCGAGGTTTGGTATGTGGTAATCAATTGATGTTTGAAGTTGCTCACGTTGATATAAAAACAATGAAATAACGATGCCTATAAGAACAAGTGAGGTCAAAAAAATCGCGATTAAATTAGAGGTTATTTGTTTATAAAAAGCAGACTTTAATTTGCCACGCATAAATAACTTATTCCGGTATACATTTTATGAATAGATGACCAGTTTAAGGAAATGTACACAAGAATCAATGAATATTCACCACATCATATATCTGTAATCTATAGCATTATATTATTTTTTCTTTTTATTAACCCAAGCCCATTCCATTTCACAAACAATAGGTTGTTCTCCTGAGTCATCAGTTATCTCTACAGGAATAAATAATACCCCCTTCTCCTGTTGTTTAACTTCTGCTATTTGTTGATCGGTGAGTTTTGCAATGGCCTTAAGATTTCCTTGCATACGGCGTTGATAAGATATTTTCATTGACTTTATTAACGGTAATTTTGTATCCGGAACATTCAGCCCCAAAACAATACCTGTTGTAGACTCCGCCAAAATAGCGGCAGCGACGGCATGAATACCACCAATATGGTTTTGTACTTTTTTCTTGTTTTTCAGCCTTAATTCAACACATTTTTTATTTATTGAAATAAGCTCAATACCAGAAGTACCTGCATATTTTACCTTTGTACAAAATAACTTAGTCAGCAAATAAGAACGCATAAATACAGGTAAACAGTTGATTTTACCGACATAATTACTTAATTTATTTTCCACTTTAATATCACCAGTCATTGAAATAGCAAGTGTTATTCTCTATCAAACTGGTCAGACCTTCAAGTTCTCTTTTAATTTCTGCTTTATAAATCTATTTTTCGCGATCATTTGTTTATATTTTAAACAATACTGCCGATACAAAGGTATTAATAAATATTCAGCCTTTAATGAGTGCCAATTAGCTCATTAATGCAGTGTGACTGATACCAACTAAATAGAGTTTTATACCCGTGCTACTTCAAAATACGGGTTTCAGTTGAAATTTAGAAGGCTTTAGGCAAGACAGGTAATTTTAGGCATAGTCATTCTATGTCAAAATTAGCTAGCGCAGCATAAAGTCTTTTAAAATCAACCCAAAGGGAAGCGCTTTAATCATAAACTTCAGCGTTATCATACTTGAAAAGGTACCTACATTTCCTGCGTATGATGCCTTGATATTTATGATTATAGCGCTTCTGAAATCCCGAATTTTTGAAGTAATACGGGTATAGCGGGAGCAGACATGACTATTACAACCACATTACTCAATCAACAAGCGAATTATCAACAAGATTATCGTCACGGTCGAAAGATAAGCTTATCCAAAATCCAACCCGCCATCACAGATGAACAAAATACGGTACAAACTAACAATCAACAAAAACCAACTAGCGTTGTCGTTGAACAGTTGCAACGATCTAATACTTCTTTAACACTAGTTGAATGGCAACCAACAGAGTCCACTCAAGACGTTATTTATCAGCGACCACTTACTGGTAGAGTGAAGATGATGAAACTCATTTTGGAAAGTACATTTGGTGAAAGTATCTCTTTGGTCCAAACAGATCTAAATAATAAAATAAGCTCAACTACGATTGGCGCAATATCTGAAGAAGCATTATCACTTAATGGCAAATTTACAGAAATACAAGTAGGCCTTAACCGAGATACATTTCGCGCTAATGACAGGTTAACTGTAGAGGAGTGGCAAGTTCATCGACAAGAACTCAGCTATAATATGCAAGGTGAATTCAACATTAATGGTAAAAACATATTGTTGGATTATTCATTTCATCTTGCTAGTAATAAAATACAATACAACTCTTATGAAATCGATAGGGCTGAACTGAAAGATCCATTACTCGTGCAATTTGGTCAACAGGGGTTAGGTGAAATATCGGGACAAGTAAGTTTCGATATTAATCAAGATGATAAAACCGATAAGCTGCCAACATTCTCGGGTGATGTCGGTTACCTTGTCTATGACAAGAATTCAAATAACCAAGCAGATAATGGCAGCGAGCTTTTTGGGCCAGCCACTGGTAATGGTTTTAGCGAATTGGCCCAATTAGATGATAATAACAACGGCTTTCTTGATAGAGAAGACAGTGCTTATCAGCAACTTTATTTGTGGCAGCCAGAAAAAAATACGTGGTTATCACTTGCCGAAGCCGAAATTGAAGCAATCAGTACAGTTGCTATTGCAACTCCGTATACTTTCTATAATGAAAAGGACGAAGTGCAAGCACAACTACGTTACTCAAGCTTTGCGATCGGTGAATCAGGTAGAGGTTTTGGTGTACACCATGTAGATGTTAAAGTTTAAAGAAATGCTCTTGATAAACTTTTAACTCAGCAATCGATTCTTGAATATCATCAAGTGCTAAATGAGCGCCCGTTTTGACAACTTTATCTAAAACCGCTGGTTTCCATCTTCTTGCCAATTCCTTGACCGTACTAACATCTAGATTACGGTAATGAAAATAATCTTCGAATTCAGGCATATATTTATTAATAAATCGGCGGTCTTGGCCAATACTATTACCACACATTGGTGACATGCCTTTAGGTACATATTGTTTAACAAACTTAATTGTTTCAACGGTCGCGGTGATTAAATCATCTCGACTCTCTCGACAACGTTTTGTTAAACCTGAGCGGCCATGATGTTCAATACACCACTCATTCATATTATTTAAAACATTATCAGGTTGATGAATAGCAAACACGGGACCAACGGCTAAAATATTCAACTGGCTATCTGTAATAATACTCGCTATTTCCAATATTACGTCTGTCTCAGGCTCTAATCCCGTCATTTCTAAATCTAACCAGATTAAATTTGTATCACTACAGGCCATAAATTCTCTTCCTTTACCTTTTTCGAGTGTGTACAGATAAATGTTATGCGAAATATCTCTTTATCAGTATATACGTCTACAACTAAAATTGCTTGAAAGCTCTGAATTTCGCATTTCAGAGTCGTTTAGGTATAATACGTGAGAATGAATAATGTTCAAATCTCTTTAATGAAATATCAATCAATTATAAGTAGCAAATAGAATGATTAAAGCTCGTGGCTAAGCAAAAAAAACTGACTAAAGGTCAGGTAAGGCGTATTAAAGCTAATCAAGATAAAAAGTTACACAATGCAAAAGAAAGCATTCAATGGCTAGATAATGATTTAGGTGAGCCAATCTCAGGTACGGTCATAAGTCGTTTTGGTCAACATGCCGATGTTGAAAATGAACAAAATGAAGTTCACCGTTGTAATATTCGCCGTAGCATAAAATCTTTAGTTTGTGGCGATAAAGTACTATGGCGACAAGGCAAGGAAACTCAACATAGTATCAACGGCATTATTGAAGCAGTACATGATAGAAGTACAGTCTTAAGTCGTCCAGATGTTTACGATGGTTTAAAACCTATTGCAGCCAACATAAGTCGAATATTAATAGTTTCATCCGTTTTACCTGTATTTAATGCTGATATTATCGATCGTTATTTGGTAGCAGCTGAACAAACGGGTATTACTCCCGTTATTCTACTTAATAAAATTGATCTATTAAGTGACGAAAATAGAGATGAAATAGAACAGCAGCTACAAATATATCGGGATATTGGTTACCAGATCATTTATGTGAGTAGTGAAAACAAAAACGGCATTGACGAGTTAAGAAAACAACTCAGCAGTCATACCAGTATTTTTGTTGGCCAATCAGGTGTCGGAAAGTCAACATTGGTTAATACTCTTATGCCAGAGTTGGGCTTAATGACTAAACAAGTTTCTGATAATTCTGGATTAGGTCAACATACAACCACTGTCGCACGTTTATATCACTTCGATGATGGCGGCGATCTTATTGACTCTCCTGGGATTAGGGAATTTGGTTTATGGCACTTATCTCCACAACAAGTATGTCATGGTTTTGTTGAGTTTTCGGAATTTTTAGGTAACTGTAAATTCAGAGACTGTAAACATCAAACAGATCCCGGTTGTGCATTAATTGCAGCAACAGAGCAAGGAAAAATCCATAAAAAACGACTTGTTAGTTTTCAACGAATTTTAGCGAGTCTTGGCGACAATACATTAACGTCTCGTTTTAACGACTAATTTTAAGATAATCCCCATTTGGTAATAAGGAAAATTCAGTGTCACTTGATAAACTCAAAATTGCGCTTCAATATGCGATGCCTAAACATGCGATCTCACGACTAGTAGGTAAATTTGCTGCAGCCGAAGCCGGTTGGCTAACAACTAAAGCTATATCTGCTTTTATTAGAGCCTATAATATAAATATGTCCGAAGCTAAATTAAAAAATGCTGAAGACTTTAGTACTTTCAATGATTTTTTCACTCGTGAATTAGAAGATGGTGCTCGCCCAATAAGCCAGGATGAAAC
>Ga0209395_1000432_pt1 | contig 62004 bp, 48 predicted proteins | sample GOMGulsemesocosm_3_FD_184635 | JGI IMG/M metagenome (GOLD analysis project Ga0209395, IMG submission 184635) | Methane-oxidizing microbial communities from mesocosms in the Gulf of Mexico - GOM9D Gulf of Mexico (SPAdes) (version 2) | ecosystem: Environmental > Aquatic > Marine > Cold seeps...
GTATTCTTAACTTCTTCCCGGCAGATCGCCATGATCAAGTGTGGATGGATTTATCGCTTAACTTGAAGGCCATCGTTGCACAGCAATTGGTGCCAACAGTGGATGGTAAAGGCCGTCAGATTGTCACTGAGGTGCTGATCAATACGCCGGTGATGGCCGATCATATCCGTAAGGGTGAGGTACATTTACTCAAGGATATTATGACGCGTTCTACGGAAGTCGGCATGCAGACTTTCGATCAGTCGTTATTCAAGGCCTATAAAGAAGGCAAAATCACCTACGATGCGGCATTGAATCATGCTGATTCGATGAATGACCTGCGCTTGATGATTAAACTGGATTCTGGTGAGCTGATCGAACAGTCTAAATCTGCGGCGAGTAAATTTACTATTCAAGAATAGTTTTGTTTATGCAATGTTAAGTAGAAGCGGCCCTTTAAGGGCCGTTTTTTTAATTGTCCGAAAGGCGTTTAGCGTCTGCTAGCTTCTAGCTTCTAGCTTCTAGCTTCTCAGCGGGTGAACCGGACGACCTGCCAGCAGGGTGTGTTTCACCCGCCCCGTCAAATCGCAGCCCATCAGCGGTGTATTGTGGCCCCTTGAGTGTAAGGTGTCGGCCGAGACCTGCCAGTCTTCATTGGCATCAAAGATACAAATGTCAGCAATATCTCCAATTCCCAGCGAGCCTGTTTTCAAATTTGCTGCTCGGGCCGGGCCAATGGTCAGGCGTTCAATTAGTTGAGGTAGTGTCAGAAGATTATTTGTAACCAGTTTCAGTGCCTGAGGAAGTAGTGTGTCGAGCGATGAGATGCCTGGTTCAGTAGCCGCAAAGGGCGCCATTTTAGCGGCGGTTTCGAGTGGCTGATGATGAGAGCAAATGGCGCTAATGGAACCTTCCTGTAGGCCATTTTGCAGGGCTTGGCGGTCCTGCTCTGTACGCAGAGGTGGTTGGATATGATTAAGGCTGTTGAAGTTTTGAATATCAGCTTCGGTGCCCATCAGATGGTGAATACAAACATCTGCCGTGACAGGTAGGCCTTTGGCCTGTGCATCGGCAATCAAACCTACCGAACGGGCGCAAGATAACTGGCCAAAGTGGGCACGTACGCCGGTTTGTTCGATCAACAGCAGATCGCGTGTTAAGGCGACGGTTTCGGCCGTTTCCGGAATACCCTTCAGGCCCAGCCGAGTTGCATAGGGACCCTCATGTACGCAGCCATCATCGGCCAGTGAGTGCTCAACAGCATTGAAAAATACTGTGACATCATAGCTGGAGGCATATTCGAGGCAGCGTAACAGCACGCGGGTATTCTCAAAGGGTGCGCGCAGGTTGCTCATGCCGATACAGCCTGCTTCCTTGAGGGTGCCCATCTCACTCAGTTGCGAGCCAGCCAGTCCTTGCGTTAGCGCGCCAATAGGCCAGACATTGCAAAAACCACTTTGGTGCGCCAGATCCTGAATCAGCGTAGCGGCCGATGAGCTGTCGATAATCGGTGATGTGTTGGGCAGGCAGCAGATGGATGTGATGCCGCCAGCTGCAGCGGCACGTGTTTCTGTGGAAACGCAGCCCTTTTGTTGTTTACGCAGGCTTACCGATAGGTCAACCAGGCCAGGGCAGATAATGAGTCCCTGTGCATCAATCGACGGAGAGCTGTCATCGTCGCAGGCACCAATAGCGGCCACTTTACCGTCGTGGATATACAGGTCAGTGATGGTGTCGATATTGTTGGCTGGGTCAATCAGGCGGCCACCGCGAATCCAAAGCTTCATGGTGTGGTCTCCGTATCGTTGTTACCTTGAGCTTGTGTGGTTTGTCCGCTCATTGCCATAGACATTACCGCCATGCGCACGGCAACGCCGTAGCTGACCTGATTAAGAATAACCGAGCGACTGCCATCGGCAATATCGGAATCAATTTCCACACCGCGATTGATCGGACCTGGGTGCATGACAATGGCATCTGGTTTGGCGTATTTCAATTTGTCTGCTGAGAGGCCATAAAGGCTATAAAATTCATGTTCGCTTGGTAGCAAGGCGCTTTGCATACGCTCGTTTTGCAGGCGCAGGGTGATCACCACATCGGCCCCGGCTAGCCCTTCGATCATACGGTTGTACACGGTGACACCCATGGACTCAATGTCATAGGGGCGCAGGGTGTTGGGCGTGATAATACGAATGTCTGGAACCCCCAAGATTTTCAGAGCATGAATTTGTGAGCGCGCTACCCGGGAATGTAGAATGTCACCAACAATAGCGACACTGAGGTTCTCAAAGTCACCCTTGTGGCGGCGAATGGTGAGCATATCCAGCATCGCTTGTGTTGGGTGAGCGTGACGACCATCACCGGCATTAATAATGGCGACGTTTGGTGTTACCTGTTCAGCAATGAAGTGCGCAGCACCGCTGTTTGCATGGCGAACAACAAACATGTCGCTGGCCATGGCTTCGAGATTCTTCAGCGTATCCAGCAGGGTTTCACCCTTGGAGGTAGCCGAGGTGCTAATGTCTAGATTGATTACATCTGCTGATAAGCGCTTGGCGGCTAGCTCAAAGGTTGTACGGGTGCGGGTGCTTGCTTCGAAGAACAGATTAACGACGGTTTTACCGCGTAATAACGGGACTTTTTTAACCGATTGCTGCTCCATGCTGATGAAGGAATCGGCGGTGTCGAGAATCTCAGTTAGCAGGGCCTTTGACAGGCCCTCGATGGTCAAAAAGTGACGTAACTGACCTTGCTCGGTCAGTTGTAATTGCGGGCTTTCAGCGAGGAGCTCCATGGGGCAAATAGTGTACCGAATTTTGTGAGTTTGAGGAATGAGTTTGTATATTCTGTAGCGTGGATTTTGCGCTAAATAGTCTGTAGCTCCAAGCCTAGTGGTTCCGGCCCGGTCAGCTTGATGCGTTGGTGGGCAGCTAGTTGTAAGTGTTGACCGACGATATCTGCCTTAATGGGTAATTCGTTAGCGTCAAGGTCAAATAGTGTTACTAGTGTGACGCTGGCGGGGCGGCCAAAATCAAACAGTACGTTGAGCGCGGCGCGAATGGTGCGGCCACTCATTAGCACATCATCTACTAAGATAATATTGCGATCTTCACTGACCACGGGTAGTTCAGATGGTTTGACCTTGGGGTTCAGGCCAATGCGAGTGAAGTCGTCACGGTAAAATGAAATATCCAGCGTGCCGAGCGATTCGTTAACCAGTCCTGCTTCGGTCAGGCGTCGATGCAAGTGTTCTGCAATCCAGCAGCCACCAGTATGGATGCCAACAACCAGCGGGTTTTCTAGTTTGCGGTCCGCAACTCTATCCGCCAGACGTTGGTATAAATCGTCCAGTAATTCATTTATGTCAGCTAAGGGCAAGATCGTTTCCTGTCAGACTGTTTTAATTGGCTTGTTGTTCGCGAAACCAGCTTTCGAGTATAAGTGTTGCGGCCATGCTGTCCAGACCAATGCGATTTTTATTGCTGGCTTCGGCTAGTTTTTCCTTCGCTTCAATGGTGGAAAGGCGTTCGTCCATAGTGTGTATAGGTCGATGGAAGCGGCCGTGTAAACGATTGCCAAATTTACGTGCTCTGGGGGTGATGGGGCCTTCGGTGCCATCCATGTTTAGTGGTACGCCGACGACAAAGGCATCGGGTTGCCACTCTTCGATAATTTTCCCCAAGTGCTGCCAATCGGGAATGCCATCGCGGGCGGGTAAAATGGGTAGCGGGGTGGCGGTGCCCGTTAGCTCCTGACCAAAAGCGACACCAATGCGGTGGGTGCCAAAGTCAAACGCCAGGATGCGGCGCTGGGAATTTATTGTCATATTAGTTTTGTGGGGCGTTAAGCGTGACCGGCATCCGGAGAAAGTTGTTCCATACTGATACCCAGTTGGGCAACGGCAGCATCAATACGTTGGTCGAAGGGTGTGTTGAAAATAATATCTTCGCTGGCGGGCGTGAGAATCCAAAAATTATCGCCCAGCTCCTGTTCCAGCTGGCCAGGACTCCAGCCAGCGTAACCTAAGGCAACCAGACAGTTCTCTGGGCCTTCGTCACGGGCGATCGAAGCGAGGATATCCTTAGAGGTGGTCAGGCTGATGTTGCCGGCGATCTCGATGGTTGAATCCCATTTTTTCAACTCTTCGTTTCTATGCAGAATAAAACCACGGTCCGTTTGTACCGGGCCACCTGAATAAATTGGTTGCTTGGCATGGGCGCGGGTTTCGCTGTCTATTTCTAGCTGAGTGAAAATCTCATCCAGTGGAATATCGGTAGGGCGATTGATGATTAGGCCCATGGCACCTTCGGCGTCATGTTCGCAGATATAGGTAACCGTATGTGAAAAGCTGGATTCTGCCATGCTGGGCATGGAGATAAGAAATTGGTTTTTTAATGATTTCATGTGCCGCTCCCGGGCGTTATGGCTCTAATATGCGGGGGAATAGCTTAAAGATCAAGCAATGGAACGGTGGATTAAAACTTACCGGCTGAAAGAAGCGGTGTTTTGCCATCTTTGGAAAATTGCCATTTACGCGTGATTTCCAGTTGGTCGTAATGTTTTTTCATTTCGGCGGAGAAGGGGGCAAAGGTGCCAACCCGGCGTACGATGTTGATAGCGGCATCGTCGAGAATTTTATGACCTGAGGAACGGGCTATTTTTAATTCGCGAATGGTGCCGTCGGGTAGAAGAAGCACGGTTAGTACCAAGCTGCCTTCAATGCCTCGTCGTAGCGCTTCATTGGGGTAGTTTTTCAGACCGGTGCGTTCAATTTTGTCGATCCATTGGCGCACATAAAATGCGTCTCTGGCTTTTAAAGTAGCGACTGAGTTGACTTTTAGGGTACGTTCCTTGGTCAGAAACTGCTCATAAATATCGAGTTTTGCGTCCCTGCTGACGAGCCCCATGCTTTGCTCCTGCAGTGAAATTTCTTCACGTAGCTGTTCGAGCTTATTTTTTGGGGAGGGTATTTTAGCAATTTGCAACGCTTTGTCGGCATTGGCGGCGGTTGTAGTGACGACCTGTGATTTCTGAGGTGCTTGTGCGCGCTGCGAGGGGATGGGTGCCTCTGGTGTCGTGTTATTTGTTTCTTGGCTAACATGCTCGCTGAGTTGGGTGACGCTGGGTAGGGCGCTTTCATTCAGTAGGCCGCCACCTTCCTGGTTGTCCTCAGCTGCAAAGTCAGCCTCTTCGGGAGCGGTTTTGCTTGCCGTGTTTGACAGGGTGACTTCAATCGACGGACTCGTGGCACTGTTGCGATCAAAACTAAAGCTAATACCGATAATGAGCATGGCGTGCAGTGCGACAGCCAGAAACAGCGTAAAGCATAGGCGATCAACGCTGCTGATTCTGGCTGATGGGGTTGTCAGGACTGCTTCTGTCACAACTGGTTTTACCTGATTTTGTTAATTTGGTTCGTGAGTTTTGACTCGATGCAGTCCATGAGTTTGTCGGCAATATTTAAACCAAACAGGTCGTTCAGCTGGCGAATACAGGTTGGGCTGGTGACATTAATTTCTGTCAGGTAGTCCCCGATAACATCCAAGCCGACAAACAATAGGCCTGCCTCTTTGAGTTTAGGTGCGACTTGCTGACAAATCCAGCGGTCTCGCTCGGATAACTCAACGCCTTCGGCACGCCCGCCGGCAGCGAGATTGCCGCGGCTCTCCCCTTTGCTGGGAATGCGAGCCAGCGCATAGGGTAGTGGCTCGCCGTCGATCATGAGAATACGCTTGTCACCTGCACTGATTTCAGGAATAAAACGTTGCGCCATGGTCTGCTGCTGGCCGTGTTGGGTTAGGGTTTCCAGTATAACACTGAGGTTTGCGTCGTTCTCTTTGCAGTGAAAAATAGATGTACCGCCCATGCCGTCCAGTGGTTTAAAAATGACATCTTTATGGTGTTGATGAAAGGCTCTGAGGCGCGTCATGTCGCGGCTGACTAATACGGGTGGGCAGCATTGAGGAAATTGTGTAGCAAACACCTTTTCGTTGTAGTCGCGCAGGCTTTGCGGGCGGTTGACGACCAGTGCTCCTTGGTCTTCGGCGCGTTGTAATATGTACGTGCTATACAAAAACTCATTGTCGAAGGGTGGGTCTTTACGCATGAGGATGACATCCAGATCGCCTAAATTACGATCTTTCGCGTTACCTAGTTGAAACCAATGGGTTTCATCGTGAAAAACTTCTAGCGGTTGCATACGCGCCATCGCCACGCCGTCCTGCAAATATAAATCTGACATTTCCATATAGTTCAGCTGCCAGCCGCGCTGCTGTGCGGACCATAGCATTGCCAGGGAGCTATCCTTTTGGTAGTTAATTTCTGTGATGGGGTCCATCACGATACCTATGTTAATGCTCATGTTTTTTCCAACGGGTGGTATTGGTTAACGGTGACTGCTCTTTGTCGCTTCCGGCTTGCATTGTATCGGCTTATAGCCTTGGAATGAACCGTCAGTATTCGAATAGAGGAGTTAAGATATGTTCTGTTTAAATAACTCAAAATCAACATTAAAGATGGCTGTATGAGCTTGATTTATGGGCATTCTGATGGAGTTTAAAAAATCTTTCCCTTTGAAAAATTTCTACTATCTTTAAAGGGCAGAGCTAATCGAGAGGTTGAGTGAATGAGTGAACAATTTAGCGGATTGACAGTGATGGTTGTCGACGACAGTAAAACCATCCGCAAGACCGCAGATACCCTGCTGAAAAGGGTGGGCTGCCACGTAATTACGGCAGAAGATGGGTTTGATGCGTTATCGAAGATCGTTGACCACAAGCCGGATATTATTTTTGTCGACATTATGATGCCGCGACTGGATGGTTATCAGGCCTGTGCGCTGATCAAAAATAACAAGGATTTTAAAAATACGCCAGTTGTCATGCTGTCTAGTAAAGACGGGTTGTTTGATAAGGCCAAGGGACGCATTGTTGGCTCGGATCAGTATTTAACAAAACCCTTTAGTAAAGAAGAATTGCTAGGCGCCATTAAGGCGCATGTGGCCTCTATTAACGTGGTTTGAAACAGGAACGTTCAGATCTAACTTTTATTTTGCGGTGAACTATGACTTGTGTACTTATTATTGACGATTCCCCAACAGAAACTTACGTGTACGAGATGATGTTGAAGAAAAGGGGCTACGAAGTAATTACGGCTGAAAACGGGGCTGATGGTGTGTCGCTGGCTAAACGCCAGCAGCCAGACGTGATTTTGATGGATATTGTTATGCCTGGCGTGAATGGTTTTCAGGCAACTCGTCAATTAACCAAGGCGACGGAAACTTCACACATCCCCGTGATTATGATTAGCACCAAAAATCAGGAAACTGATCGGGTTTGGGGGCAGCGTCAGGGGGCCAGTAACTACCTTGTGAAGCCTGTTGCCCAGACTGCATTGATGTCAGCTATTGATGATGTGCTGAGAGCTTAATTTATCACGGCGTAGGTACATTATGAGTGAGTTACAGCAGGCTAATCCTTTTGAGCTATTAACGCAGATTTCCGAGGCTGGTGCACGGCACGCATTGGCGCTGCCTGATGAGCAGATGCTAACGGATGACTGGCGCGGCATTGGTTTTCGTTTGGCTGGGCGCACTTATGTGGCACCGATGACGGAGGTGGATGAGGTGCTGACTTTGCCCGCTTATACCAAAGTGCCCGGCGTTAAGGGGTGGTTAAATGGTATTGCCAATATTCGGGGCCGTCTATTGGCGGTCATTGATCTTGGTGCGATGCTGGGGCATCAGCCCTGTAGTAAATCCAATAAAGCGCGGTTGTTAAGTATTAAAAAGGATGACCTGTATAGCGGTGTAATTGTCGATGAGGTGTTGGGATTGCTGACTTTTTCAAGTCAGGAGCAGGCAGAATACAATGAGACGGACTCGGTAGATAGTGCCTTTGTTACGGGTGCTTTTGAGAAAGATGGAGAGCATTGGCCGGTGTTTAGTTTCTATGAATTAGCTGAATCCTCAGATTTTTTGAATGTTACCGCATAAGTTGTTTTAAGGCCTTGAAAGGCTGAACTGTAAGGGAGTTGGAAATGAAGCAATTAAATTCGAGCGCAAACGTCAACAGACGACCAATTATCGTGCTGGCGACGGTTTTGGTTGTCGCGGTGACGATGTTTACGGTCTGGCTGGCTTCCTCGGGAGCGGCTGACGGTAGTAAGCGTGATTATATTTCTCAGGTTGATAATCTACAGGTACTTTCCCAGCAGTTGGCGCGTTTCTCTAAGGAGGCTGTTGAGGGTGAACCTGAGGCGTTTAATAATCTGAAGATTGGAGCGGACAAGTTTTCTACAATTTTAGACACGTTAATCCTTCCTTCGGAAAATAAAAAGCTATCAGTAAATGTTGTCCGATTAAAAAACGATATTGAAAGGGTGCGGGAGACGTGGTCGGAAATTGAGATGGACGTACGAATCATTGCCGCCACGAAACCTTATGTATTCGAACTTAAAAGTAGAGTCGTAAATATTTCTAGAGGCTTCATGGCCTTGGAAAAAAAGTATGAGAAAGCAACTAACCTATTAGTGAAAAATAGCGCTAGCGCGGCTAGCGTGGCGTTAGTGCAGCGTCAGTTATTGTTGATTGAACGGGCGCGCCGCAATATGAACAGTATTATGACGGGCGTTGACGATCCGCTAGTTGCAAAGGCTTTCCAGCTAGACGTTAATGAATTGATAAACAGTTATCAGCGTATTGCTAATCAAAGGGTTGCGGGTTCTCGCGCGGCAGGTATTTTACGGGATGCCGGGCTTGCGCATAAGACGCTTCAAGATAATGGCGATTATATTTTTTACGCATCCCCTGCTCTGGGCCGAATTGAGCGGTATTCAAACTCCATTACTGAGGTTTCATCGCAACTGTTGTCCGCGTCTGAAAAACTGAATGATGGTGTTGATGAACTGTTGGCTGAGCAGTTGTATATACGGATAGCTATCGCGCTGGTTGTTTTGTTTGCTATAGCAATGATTACCTATCGCCGTATTAACAGACGGCTTAAGCTCCAATCTTCGTCTAATGCGCAGCATCAAGAGGCGATATTACGCCTGCTGGATGAACTGGCTGACCTTGCGGATGGTGATTTGACCGTGAGCGCAACGGTAACCGAGGATTTCACCGGTGCGATTGCTGATTCCATCAACTATGCGATTGATCAGCTGCGAAGCTTGGTAGTATCGATTAACGAATCTTCAGTACACGTTTCCCAGTCTGCTGATGAAACACGATCAACTGCGATTGCTCTATCTGATGCATCGACTAAACAGGCAGTGGCTATTACTGGCGCCACTGATTCGATCAACGAAATTGTAAGCTCCATGGATGACGTGGCAAATAACGCGGATGAGTCGTCGAAGGTGGCGAGTAGTTCGGTTGAGATTGCGAACAAAGGTGCCGGTGCCGTACAGAATACGATCAACGGTATGGATAAGATTCGTGAGCAAATCCAGAAAACCTCCAAGCAAATTAAGCGACTGGGTGAAAGCTCCCAGGAAATTGGTGACATTATCTCGTTGATTAACGATATTGCTGACCAGACTAACATTCTGTCGTTGAACGCTGCGATTCAAGCATCGATGGCAGGTGATGCCGGTCGTGGTTTTGCTGTAGTTGCCGATGAGGTTCAGCGACTGGCTGAACGTTCCGGTGCGGCAACACGCCAAATTGAGGTGCTGGTAAAAGCGATTCAGGCGGATACCAACGAAGCGGTAATTTCAATGGAACAAACCACCGCGGAAGTGGTTCAGGGTGCTCGTTTGGCCCAAGATGCCGGTGTGGCACTGGAGGAGATTGAAGAGGTATCTAACAACCTTGCTCAGTTGATTCAGGGGATCTCTGGTGCGGCCGGTGAGCAGTCCAAAGCGGCGGTTGATATTGCAAGGACCATGGGGCTGATTAAAGAAATTTCCACGCAAACATCATCGGGTAGCCAGGAAACCGCAGGGTCGCTTGGTAATCTGGCCGAATTGGCAAAAGAAATGCGTAACTCCGTATCTGGTTTCACATTACCGGGCGAAGAAATCGCGACAGCTCCCATTGAAAATATACAGCCTGAACCTGCCGAAGCGGTTGTGGTAGCGGTTTCTGATGAGGTTGAGGTCGTTATTGAAGACAGTGAAGAAAAAGCTAAACAGCGTGCTGATTCAGCAGCTTCCGCTGCATAAGGTATTGTTCGAACGCGGTAGCGCAATCGGACCTGTAATTTAAAGTAGTCGGTGACACTGAGTGCCGACTGGAGTTAAAAACGGAGTCTCTATGGGTGAAACCCATGATTTAATGAGCCTGGACTGGGTTCAGGCAGACATCGAGCAGTCGCTGAAGCAGGCTCAAGAAGCTTTGGAAGCGTATCTTGAGGATGCAGTTTCGGCGCACCTTCAAACCAGCTATGACGCGGTTCACCAGGTGCATGGCTCGTTACAAATGGCCGGCGTACCGGGAGCTATTATGCTGTCGGAACAGATCGAGAATCTGTTGAAAGGCATGCTGGATGGGCAGGTTGATGATCAAGATGGTGCCTGTAACGCACTGGCTCAGGCACTGGTGTATATGCCTTCTTACCTGAATCGGGTGAAAAGTGACGCCGAGGATGTCCCCGCTCTGCTGCATGTAGTGATGAACGATATTCGTCAGGTGTTAGGTGAAGAACCGATTGATGAAATAGAGCTGTTTAACCCTGATTTGGGATCGCAGCGTGAGCGCGCTTCAGCCGAAGTTAAGACTCGTTTTGACAATGTTAGCCAGACTGACCTACGTAAATTTCGCCAGGTTTATCAGTTTTCCTTGATTGGGCTGATCCGTCGGGAAGATATTAAGGTGAATACCGCACGCCTTTCCAATGTATTGGCTCGCTTGCAGCAAATTTGTCAGACCGCCCCCATCAATCAACTCTGGGAAGTTGCTACCGCCTTTGTTGAAAGTTTGTTAAACGAAGGCACCGAGTTGAATGTCGGTACACTGGACTTATTGCGCAGCCTTGAACGTGAAATTAAAGAATTTATTCATGCCGGTGTTTTTGCTCTGGATCGTCAGGCGCATCCTGTAATCATGAAGGGCATGTTGTACTGGGTTGCGAGAAGCAACCAGACAGGCCCTCACATTCAGTCTATTCGGCAGGCCTACGACCTCGATCGCTATGAATTGGGCGATGCCTATGGTGAGAAAGCTACCTTGCTGGCGGGACCTGATCCTGAAACTTTTAGAACGGTGGCAGCTGCGTTAGGCGAAGAGCTGGATCGCGTGAAGGACGTTGTTGATCTTTATATGCGCAGCTCGGATAAAGCGAGCGTCGATATCGCTGGCATGCTGCCAAGTTTGAACCAGATTTCCAGTACATTGGTTATGCTCAATTTCGAAGCGCCGCGCCTGGTGGTGCAGGAGCAGGTTGATGCGCTATCGGCAAAACTAGAAGCTAATGCGGAGATTCCGGAGGCACTATTGTTGCAGCTGGCTGAAGCGCTGCTATTTGTTGAGGCGGAGCTGGAAACCCTGGCGGGACATGTGCAGGGCGTTGATCAGGGCGTGCCTTCAGCGTTAGTAGGTGCTGCTTCAGAGGCGGTGATTAAAGAAAGTCTGTCCAGTCTTCGTAAAGTCAAGGACATGATGCATGACTTCCTGGCTGATGATCATAACTTCGGTTTGCTGGAAAGCGTACCGAACATCCTGCGTAGTGCCTATGGTGGTTTAGCAATGCTGTCTCAATCAGCAACGGCACAGCTGATGTTGTCGGCGTCACAATATATTGAAGATGACATTATCGCGCAGCAGTGCGTGCCCGATGACGAGTCCATCGAGGCGCTTGCCGAGGTGATGGCCAGTGTTGAGTTTTGTCTTGAGGGGCTTGCGGTTCAACAACCGATTAATAATGCAGTTCTGGAACCTGCCAAAATTCAGATAGCCAAGCTGGGTTATCCCATTGAACAAAGTGACGGTATCAGTAGTGAAGAGATGAATTTTAGTGCTCAAAATTCACAGTTTGAAACCAGCACGACCTACAATGATGCCTTCGCTGGACAGGACGAGTCGGTGGAAGTTGAAGAGCTGGCAATTGAGCCGAGTAATGATGGTGCGGTAGCTTTCGAATTATCAGATCAGTTAGATGCCGATGATTCGGTTATACCGTTACACGAACGTGATTGGGTTGCGTCTGATTATGTGGGCGCTGAGAGTGTTGAAGTATCTGAAACGGTTGAGGATGACACTGCACTTGCAAGCGGCGATGCAATTGATTTTGAGGTTGTTGAATCCGGAGAAGGTAAAATACCTCTGCATGAGCGCGATTGGGTTATGCCTGATTATGTTGCTGCGCCTGATGCAGGCGGTGATACCGAAGCGGAGACTGAAGTTGCAGCAGCAGATATAGAAACAGACACACTGGAATCTCCTTTGCACGAGAGAGATTGGGTCGTACCGGATTATGTTGGTGTTAGTGGTGCTGGTGTCGATGAATCCACGGAACAATATAACGGTACTGAAACAGTTGTTGATGAATTACCAGATAACGGCTGGATTGTGCCGGATGAAGCAGCTGAGGCGTCAGAACAGGTTGAGGCTCCTGTTGAGACGGCTGAAGAAGATGACGATCTGATCGATGAAGAAATTCTGGAAATTTTCACCGAAGAGGCTGAAGAAGTCTTTGCGGAAATCGATAACCATTGGCCTACCTACGTTGCAGATACCAGTAATTATGAGGCGTTAACTGAAACGCGCCGTGCCTTCCATACCCTGAAGGGTAGCGGGCGCATGGTGAAAGCCGATGTGATTTCCGAATTGTCCTGGTCAATTGAGAATATGCTGAACCGGGTTGTTGAGGGGGAGTTGCCGATCTCAGCGAGTATTTGTGATTTGGTCAATGAAGTTCGTCCAGCATTGCCATCACTGCTATCTCATTTCCAAGCACGGACAACACCTGAAATTGATGTGCAACCCTGGAAGACTCGTGCAGACACGTTAACCACAGGCGAAGCAGTTGATGAGAAAAATGAACCTTCAATCGATGAAGTGGCAGCTTTTGATCAGGATTCGGTTGTTGACCTAAGCGAGCTTGAGCTGACTACTGATAACGAAACGCCTATTGCTTACGAAGCTCCGTTCGTGGAAGAAGAGCCCTTAGCTGAGAATGAGTTTTCAATAGAAGATGAATTTGCAGCATCTGATGAGTCTGTTGTAGAAACGGATGAGTTTTTGGAAGAAGTCGAACTTCCTTCTATGCTGGTTGATGAGCTAGAAACTGAGGTTGAGGAAGTATTCTCTGCATCCGATGACTTTGTCGATGACGACGAGTCGGACATCGTACTCTATGAATTATTCGTCAAAGAAACAGAGCAGCATCTGTCTGTCATGCTGGATTTTATCAATGAGGCCAGCATGTCGGCTGAGCCGGTTCTGGTTAGCGACGATCTTTATCGCGCTTTGCATACCCTGAAGGGTAGCGCCAAAATGGCACTGCTGGATGTGTTTGCTGGTATTGCTGAGCCTACCGAGCAGTTGGCGTTAACGTTGATTAATGCCGAGCAGCCAGTTGATACTGAGTTGCAGCAGGCGTTTAGAATTGCTCACGATATGATGACTTACGCAGCGAGTTTACTGCCGAACAATCCGCAACAGAGTATTGAAGGCAGTGAACAGTTTGTTGATCAATTTTTGCGCCTCTGCCAGAGCTATGAACTTTCAGCTTCTGAAGCCGAAGAGACTGTCCCAGAGACTCAGGGCTTTATTAGTAATAATGTGGATAGTATTTGTGACTTGGCCGATGGATATGAGCAGTGGCGTACAGAAGCCAACGTAGCAAGCCCACAGCTATCGCAGCTGCAGGTTAATGCGGAACAATTAACGGTTGCTGCCGCCCAAATTGATTTACCACCCTTACATAAACTATTAGGTGCATTGGCGCAGGCCTTTGAGAATGTTTCTGCGCAGAAGACAGCTTTAAATGAAACTGCATTGCAGACATTGGATGATGCAAATAATGGTTTGATTAGTATCTTTGATGAGATTGCAGCTAGTCAGGCTGTAAGTGATACCGAGGAGTTGGTCGAGCGATTAGTCAATGATTTGCAGCCGCCAAATAACGAGACAGAAGCGGAGCAGAGTGTTGATCTTACGCCTGTTTTGGATTCGGCGATTGAAGATGATTACTTAGAAACAGAAGTGTATTTCGATGAAGAGCCGGATGCGGAGTTGATCGAAATTTTCCTTGAGGAAGCTGACGAAATTCTTGAGCAGACTTCGATTGCTAAGCAGCAGTGGATTGACAATAGTGCTGACGCCAACGCGTTGGATGAGCTTCAGCGTTGCCTGCACACCCTCAAGGGTGGTGCGCGAATGGCCGGTATAATGGGTGTGGGTAACCTTAGTCATGAACTGGAGTCTGTATATGAGGACGTGGCGGCCGGTAAGCTCGGTCTGACTGCGGAACTTTATGACACAGTGCATGCCTGTGATGACCGTATCATGGATATGCTTGGCGAGCTGCGGACAAAATTACATTGTGATTCGGCCGCTGATCTAATCAGTAAGGTTCGGGAGTTCAGGACGTCAGGTGGCGCTGCCGGGCCTGTGGCAGAAGAGGCTGTGACACAGGATGTCGGTGAACTACTGCAAGTCCTGGCAGAACAAATTCAAAGCAGTCGCTCTGCTGTAGATGTTGGCCAAGCGTTGGCTAATATCTGTATTAGTTTGGATGCTTTTCAGGATGCAGCATATCAATCATCCTTGAATGAGCCGGGTGATCTTTGCCATATTTTCCGTGAAGTTTTAGGTGCTGTTGATGAGGGTGAATTAACTCAGGACACGGTACAAGAAGATCTTTCTGAGTGGCTGGAGGGGTTGACGGTTAGCCTAAGTGAAGCCCAGGAATTGCAAGCCCTCGCACCTCCAATTGTGGCAATGCCAGAGATTAAAGTGGTGCCAGCTGTTCAGGCTTCGGATGAAGCGCAGGAGGCACGTAAACCTTCGCAGGATAATGTGCGTGTATCTGCCGGCCTGTTGGAACAACTGGTTGACCTGGCTGGTGAAACCAGTGTATCTCGATCGCGTGTTGAGCAGCAGGTAAATAATTATGGTTACGCCATTGATGAGGTAGGCTCAACCATTGAGCGTTTGCGTGGGCAGCTCAGACGTCTTGATAATGAAACCGAAACTCAGATTCTGTTCCGACAAGAACGAGAAGGCCCAAGACACGAGGATTTTGATCCGCTGGAAATGGACCGCTACAGCCGCATGCAAGAATTATCGCGAGCGCTGATGGAGTCGGTATCGGATTTGTTGGATTTGAAGGAAACCCTGCGCGATCAGGTCCGTGTGACTGAAAACTTGCTGCTGCAACAATCGCGTACCAATACTGAGTTGCATGAAGGTCTGATGAAGGCGCGAATGGTGCCTTTCTCAAGATTGGTTCCCCGTTTGCGTCGATTGGTTCGTCAGGTGAGTGGCGAGCTGAATAAGCGTGTCGATCTGGATTTCAAGAACCCCGAAACAGAGCTTGATCGCTCCCTGTTGGAGCACATGACAGCACCGCTTGAGCACATGCTGCGTAATGCTGTTGACCATGGTATGGAGTCTGCTGAGCAACGCGAAGCGGCGGGTAAACCGGTCGAGGGTCAGGTGATATTAAGCTTGAGTCGCGATGGTGGTGATATTGTGCTGCAGTTGCAGGATGATGGTGCCGGTATTGATATTGATCGTGTTAAAGCGAAGGCCGTTGAACGAGGTTTGATGGCAGCCGATGCCAAGCTAACTGATCGGGAAATCCTTCAGTTTATCTTGCAGCAAGGGTTTAGTACGGCTGAGAAGGTTACTCAGATTTCCGGTCGTGGCGTTGGTATGGATGTGGTACACAGTGAAATCCGGCAGTTAGGCGGTAGTATCGCCATTGATTCTGAGCCTGGACAGGGTTCCTTTTTTACAGTCAGGTTGCCTTTTACGGTATCGATTAGTCGAGCATTGATGGTGAATGTTGGCGAAGATGTTTTTGCGTTACCGCTTAGTTCGATTGAGGGTGTCGTTAGAATTAATCCGTACGAGCTGGAAGAATACTTCAAAGAAGATGGTCCAGACTTTGAATATGCAGGTGTTAAATATGACCTGCATTATCTGGGGGACTTTGTAGAGCGCTCCCATGGCTATCAGGTACAGGGTGGCGTGCTGCCTTTACCGGTTATTTTGGTGCGCACCAGCGATCACGCTATTGCCGTACAGGTTGATAGCATCAGCGGTAGCCGTGAGGTGGTTGTAAAACCGCTGGGACAGCAATTTAGAAATGTGCCAGGTATGTCTGGCGCCACTATTCTAGGTGACGGACGTGTTGTGCTTATTCTGGATATGGCGTCGATGATTCGTGAGCACTTGGCCAGAGAAGGTATTGAGCCGGTTGACGAGGTTGTTGTGGCGCCGGCCGCCAGTGCCTCAGGGCATATGCAGGTTATGGTGGTGGATGATTCGGTTACGGTACGTAAGGTTGCATCGCGGCTGTTGGAGCGTCATGGCATGGAGGTTATTCTTGCTAAAGATGGTGTAGAGGCAATGACTAAACTCCAGGAAGTCGTGCCTAGCATTATGCTGCTGGATATTGAAATGCCACGAATGGATGGTTTCGAGCTGGCGTCTTTGGTGCGCCATGATGAGAGCCTGAAGGATATTCCAATTATCATGATCAGTTCGCGAACGGGTGATAAGCACCAGGCGCGCGCACGTGAAATTGGTGTGAATAAATTTATGGGTAAACCGTTCCAGGAAGTAGACCTGCTAGGGGCGATCAGTGAGCTAACTGGGGCCGAATTTGAGACAGAAGGTGTTTAGCTAGAATTAACAGGCCTGGCAGCCTTGATCAGGAAGAGATGATGAGCGAAAACAGTTTGTTGAGTGCATTGATTAGTTTGCAGGATAGGCAACTATTGGTGCCGAATAATTTATTGGCAGGTGTGACTCCTCTGGGCGGTATGATCGTTGAATCCCATAAAGAACGTTGGATTCTGGGGCATAAATATTGGCGTAACATGCGTATTCCGGTGGTATGTTTTGAAAACTTATCGGGAGGTAGTTTGAAAAAACACTCCGAGCAGGCCTGTATTGCAGTTTTTAATCGTAGTACGGATCACGAGCAACAAAGTTTTTGGGGCTTGTTGGTTCAGGGCGAGCCCCGGACGCTGGAGTTGAATGAGAATGACGTTGAAATGATCAGTGCTCAACTCAGTGAGGCTGAAATTGCAGCAGTTCAAGTAAAAAATGAGCAGGCTAGCGTGCCGAATCTAGCTTTTATTGAAGCGCGCCTACAGGGCGCCAACGAGGCGGCTGAGTAGCTCTTCTTTAGCTTAAGTCGCCCCAGTGATGCTGTAGAATGCTGATCGCTACCAAGGGCGCTGTTTCGGTTCTCAAGATTCGTGGACCTAGGCTAATACTGTCAAAATAAGCGGCGTTAGCCGAACACACTTCCGCTTCAGAGAAACCACCCTCCGGACCAACTAATAGAGCAACATTACTCGGTTTGTTTTGTTGGAACGGCTGGTCAGTGCCTGGCTGCATAATCAATCTAACGGCCTCATTTCTTTCGTCTAACCACTGATTTAGATTAACGGGTGGGTGAATCACAGGTACGCGATTGCTGCCACACTGTTCGCAGGCGCTAATGGCAACCTTCTGCCAATGCGAGAGTCTTTTTTCCTGACGATCGCCCTTGAGTTTGACTTCTGTACGTTCGCTGGTCAGCAGTGAAATTTCTGATACACCCAATTCGGTGGCTTTTTGCACCACAAAATCCATGCGATCGCCTTTTGAAATGGCAATGCCTAAATGGATATGTAAAGGGGAGCTGTTGTTGGTGGCGTCAAACTCGCCAACAGCAAGGCTCATAGCGTTCTTGCTGGCGTCGCTGATGCGGGCCAGGTATTCGCCACCTTGGCCATTAAAAATACGTAATGAGGTGTCGAGAGGCAAGCGCAGTACGCGGCTCAGGTAGTGGCTGGTTTCCCGGGATAGTTCAACGTGTTGATGTTCGCCCAGTGGCTGGTCGATGAAAATTCTTGGAATGCGCATGATGACTACAGGTTTTTATTCCGGATGAAGAGGTGAATCTTATCGCGAGTATAAAGATTTCTTGCCGGAGTCGGAATGACAAGACTGTATTTAGCAAAGAGTAATCAGTGGTTTGATGAGCAGGGCAATAAGGAGGCTTGAGACGAGGAGTGTTTTGGGCGTGTAAACCGGGACTGAATATAACAGCCCCGGAATCATTACAAGCGAGACTTAGTAACGGTAAGCGTCACCTTTAAACGGACCGTTTTGCGGCACATTAATGTAATCGGCTTGTGTTGGTGTAAGTTTGGTTATCACGCCGCCAAAACCGCTCACCATGTGTTGAGCAACTTCTTCATCTAATTCTTTAGGCAGCACTTCAACGGCCAGCAATTCAGCTTTACGGTTGTCGTCTTGATCAGCGAATTTCAGATCCCACAGGTATATTTGTGCTAAAACCTGGTTAGCGAAGGAGCCATCCATGATGCGAGAAGGGTGACCAGTAGCATTGCCCAAGTTAACCAGGCGGCCTTCGGATAGCAGCAGCAAATGGTCATTGGCAGCGCGGTTGCGATAGATTTTGTGAACCTGTGGTTTTACTTCGTCCCATTCCCAGTTGTCACGCATAAACTGAGTGTCGATTTCACTATCGAAGTGGCCAATGTTGGAAACTACTGCGCCATTTTTTAACGCTTGCAGCATGTTTTTGTCACACACATTAACGTTGCCGGTAGTGGTTACAATCAAATCCGTTTTGCCCAATAGGTCGCGGTTAATGCAGTTTAGCTCGCCCGTGTTAACTCCGTCGATGTAAGGAGATACAACTTCAAAACCGTCCATGCAGGCTTGCATGGCGCAGATGGGGTCGATTTCGCTGACTTTCACAATCATGCCTTCTTGATTAAGTGATTGTGCGGAGCCCTTGCCTACATCGCCGTAGCCAATAACCAAGGCTTTTTTACCCGACAGCAGGTGATCGGTGCCACGTTTGATGGCATCGTTCAAGCTGTGACGACAACCGTATTTGTTGTCGTTTTTTGACTTTGTTACGGAGTCATTTACGTTAACGGCAGGCACTTTTAGTTCGCCCTTTTCCAGCATGTCGTAAAGACGGTGCACGCCAGTGGTCGTTTCTTCAGTAATGCCGTGTACGTTTTCTAGAATCTGTGGATATTTTTCGTGCAACAGGGCAGTCAGATCGCCGCCATCATCGAGAACCATATTGGCATCCCAAGGCTGGCTGTTCTTGAGGATTTGTTGCTCCAGACACCAGTCGTATTCTTCATCAGTTTCACCTTTCCAGGCAAAAACAGGCGTGCCGGCAGCCGCAATAGCTGCAGCAGCGTGATCCTGTGTTGAAAAGATATTACATGAGGTCCAGCGGACTTCGGCACCCAGCGCTTCCAGTGTTTGGATTAATACCGCAGTCTGGATGGTCATGTGAATACAGCCCAGAATTCTGGCGCCAGCTAAAGGCTTTTCGTTGCCATATTTGGTGCGTAATGCCATCAATGCAGGCATTTCGGTTTCGGCGATGCCTATTTCCTTTTGGCCCCATTCGGCAAGGCTGATATCGGCTACTTTGTAGTCAGTCATAATGTTGTCCTAGATGTTTGAATGTTTATGTGTCATTCCGAACGAATGTGGGGAATCTTGAAGGTTTAAGATTTCTCGCCAGCCCAGGCTGCCTTCTCTTGCTTCGCAATTCACCTTGTGCGCTCAAAATGACATGTGTTATTTATATTGGGGTGTTGTTTACAGGGCAGCCTTCAGCGCATCTGCTTTGTCGGTACGTTCCCAAGTGAAGTTTGGCTCTTCACGACCAAAGTGACCATAGGCAGCCGTAGCGCGATAGATTGGACGTTTAAGATCCAGCATTTCTATCAAACCAGCAGGGCGCAGGTCGAAGTGTTCGCGAACCAGTTTAACAATGGTTTCATCGCTCAATTTACCAGTGCCGAAGGTGTTAACGCTGATAGATGTTGGTTCAGCAACTCCGATAGCATAGGAAATCTGGATTTCACAACGGTCAGCTAGGCCTGCAGCTACGATATTTTTAGCGACATAACGACCTGCATAGGCAGCTGAGCGGTCTACTTTGGATGGATCCTTGCCCGAGAATGCGCCGCCACCGTGGTGAGCCATGCCGCCGTAAGTATCAACGATAATTTTACGACCGGTCAGGCCGCAATCACCCATTGGGCCGCCAATAATAAACTGGCCGGTTGGGTTGATGTGGTACAGCGTGTCGCTGTTTAACCATTCAACAGGCAAAACAGGTTTGATGATCTCTTCCATTACCGCTTCCCGCAGGTCAGAAAGCGAAATGTCAGGGCTGTGTTGAGTGGATAAAACCACGGCATCAACGCCAACCGGTTTACCCTCGGCGTAACGTAAGGTAACTTGGCTTTTGGCATCGGGACGCAACCAGGGTAATACGCCGTTTTTACGCAGCTGTGCCTGGCGTTCTACCAAACGGTGAGCGTAGGTAATAGGTGCAGGCATTAGCACTTTAGTTTCATTGGTGGCGTAACCAAACATCAGGCCCTGATCGCCAGCGCCGAGTTCTTTTTTGTCGCCTTCATCAACGCCCATGGCGATGTCGTGAGACTGTTTGCCAATCGCGTTCAGAACGGCACAGGATGCACCATCAAAGCCAACGTCAGAGCTGTCGTAGCCGATGTCCAAGATCACCTGGCGAACCAGATCTTCCAGGTCGATGTAAGTGTTCGTGCGCACTTCGCCAGCGATTACCGCCATACCTGTTTTCACTAAAGTCTCAACTGCAACACGAGCGTGAGGGTCGTCGGTCAGAATAGCGTCGAGCACGGCATCAGAAATCTGATCGGCCATTTTGTCTGGATGTCCTTCGGACACAGACTCGGAGGTAAATACCGAATAGTTGCTCATGGGTTTAGTTTCCTTTTGAGTTAACTTTTTTGAATAGGTGAAGCTGGATCTGGAAGCCGTTACGCAGTCCCAGAAATAAATCCTGAATGGGCATTAAACCAGCGGTTTGCGCCCAGTGTTTAAGTTCTTCGGGCTCAAAACCTAGCCATAGGTCACCGCAGCTGTCCTTTACCCAGCCTTGGTTGTGGTGGCAAAGCTCGGCCACCAACATATAGCCATCTGCGTTGAGCAGTTGTGCGGTGTGTTCAAAAATAAGTTGTGGCGATGGAATATGGTGTAGCACCATGTGGCAGGCAACAAAATCGGTTGTCAGTTGTTGGGTTATTGCATCATCCGTTTCGCCGTGGATAAACTCGACATTATCGAGTCGGTTTTCCAGGCAATACTGCTTTGCCAACGCCAGCATGGCGGTGGAATTATCAATGGCATGCACCTTGGCAAAACGTTGTGCCAGCTCGGGTAGATAGTGGCCTTCGCCGGGGCCGATCTCGATTGCAGTTGCACTGCTGGGCAGGCCGGTAAGCTTGATGAGTTCTCGCGCCTGAACTACATATTCGGAATTCTTAGTAATAAATTCCTGGGTTTCATGAAACTTAGCGGCATTTTTAGCAAAGAAATCCAGCGACAGGCGTGAGCGGTCAGCTTTGATTTGGTTAATTCGGTCGACGATATCACTGCCAAGTGTTTCGGTATCAAGGGTTTCAAACAAAGCTTGAGTAAAGTCGGTTAGCGGTGCGTCTAGATTCAGTAACGGGCGGCGATAAAAGATGGAGTTGCCGTCACGACGCGTAGCCACCAGCTTGGCCTTAGCTAATACTTTAAGATGATGACTGAGTTTGGATTGTGCCAGATTGAGAATTTGACACAGCTCTAGTACGCCAAAGGACTCTGCTTTCAGGGTGCGCAGTATTTGTAAGCGTAAAGGGTCTGCGGCAGCTTTGCAGGCTAACGCCAGTGTTGGCGTGACTTCGGATGTGCTGATTTCCGGGTGTATTTTGGTCGCAGGGTATGGCATGACATACTAACTATAGTGGCTAAAATAAACTTTGGCAAACCTGTATCAAAGTATTTTGATATAGGTTTTTGGGGTGTAAACGCAAATAGATTTGATGCTTGGCGCTAGTTAAGTGAAAATATGCGGCTTGCAAATTTCGATGCCCACTTCGAAAACCGAATCAGGGCAATCAAAACAGTTCAGAGGTAGTCATCATGTCATCCCCCGTTTCCCCCCGTTTTCGCCTAGCCAACGCCATTCGCGCTCTCAGTATGGATGCCGTGCAACAAGCTAATTCTGGTCACCCCGGTGCGCCGATGGGCATGGCCGATATCGCCGAAGTATTGTGGAATGACTATCTGCAGCACAACCCTGAAAACCCCAAGTGGGCTGATCGTGACCGTTTTGTCTTGTCTAACGGCCACGGCTCGATGCTGCTGTACTCCTTGCTGCATCTGAGTGGTTATGATCTGAGTATTGATGATCTGAAAAATTTCCGCCAGATGGGCGCGAAAACACCGGGTCACCCCGAGTATGGCTACGCGCCGGGTGTTGAAACAACTACTGGCCCGTTAGGGCAAGGCTTGGCCAATGCCGTGGGCATGGCGATGGCTGAAAAAACATTGGCTGCACAGTTCAATAAGCCTGGCCATGAAATTGTTGATCACTACAGCTATGTGTTCGCCGGTGATGGTTGCCTGATGGAAGGCATCTCCCATGAGGTGTGTTCATTGGCAGGTACATTGGGTTTAGGTAAGTTGGTTGCTTTCTATGATGACAACGGTATTTCCATTGACGGTCAGGTTGAAGGCTGGTTTGCTGATGACACACCAAAACGCTTTGAAGCCTACGGCTGGCAAGTCATCCCTGATGTGGACGGCCATAACCCCGAGCAGATTCGTGCAGCCGTTGAAGCGGCGCGTGCCGATTCAGCGCGACCAACACTGATTTGCTGTAAAACAGTGATTGGTTTTGGTTCACCCAACAAGCAAGGCACCGAAGGTGTTCACGGAGCACCACTGGGTGCTGAAGAAATTCAAGCTGCTCGTGAAACACTCGGTTGGGAACACGGGCCGTTTGAAGTGCCTGCTGATGTGTATGAAAGCTGGAGCGCTAAAACGCGCGGTCAGCAACAGGAAGATAGCTGGAATCAACGTTTTGCTGGCTACAGCGCCGCTTACCCACAGGAAGCCGCAGAATTTGAGCGTCGTATGAAGGGCGAACTGCCGGCGGACTTTTCTGCCAAAGCGCTGGATTATATCCATGGTGCCCAGCGGGCCGCTGAAAAAGTAGCGACACGTAAGGCGTCCCAGAACAGCATTGAAGCCTACGCGCCAATGTTGCCAGAACTGCTCGGCGGCTCAGCTGACCTGATGCACTCTAACCTGACTAACTGGAGCGGCAGTAAGCCGCTAACGCCGGAAGATGCCAGCGGTAACTACGTGTTTTATGGCGTGCGTGAATTTGGCATGTCCGCAGCCATGAACGGTATGGCGTTGCACGGTGGCTTTATTCCCTACGGTGGCACTTTCTTGATGTTTATGGAGTATGCGCGTAACGCACTGCGTATGGCGGCGCTGATGAAACAGCGGTCCATTTTTGTTTATACCCATGACTCGATTGGTCTGGGTGAAGACGGCCCGACTCACCAGCCGGTTGAGCAGGTTGCGTCTCTACGTACCACGCCAAACATGTCGACCTGGCGTCCTTGCGATACCGTCGAGTCTGCTGTTGCTTGGCAGGCGGCGATTGAGCGAGCTGACGGTCCGACTTCGATGATTTTCTCGCGTCAGGGGCTGGAAGTGATGCCGCGTAGCGAACAGCAGGTGAATGACGTTCGTCGTGGTGCTTATGTGTTGTTGGATAGCGATCAAGCGCCGCAGGCCATTATTATTGCCACCGGCTCTGAAGTGGGTCTTGCCATGAAGGCGGCAACGCAGCTGCAAAACGATGGCGTCGCCGTCCGTGTTGTTTCCATGCCGTGTACCGATGTCTTTGAAGCACAGGATGCCGCGTATCGTGAACAGGTATTGCCTGCCGCGGTGACTGCACGTGTTGCCGTTGAAGCGCTGCACGCCGATTACTGGTACAAATATGTAGGGCTTAACGGTCGCATTATTGGCATGACTACCTTTGGTGAGTCGGCACCAGGCGGTGAGCTGATGGAGCACTTTGGTTTCACGGTTGATAACGTAATGTCAGCGGTACGTGAGCTGGTTTAGGGATAGCTGCTTTAGGGGTAGAAAGGGCTCATGAGTTATCGGATCGCCATTAATGGTTACGGCCGTATCGGACGCTGTGTGCTACGCGCGCTCTATGAGTCGTCGCACTGCGACGGCTTGCAGATTGTTGCAATTAATGAACCGGCTGACCTGGAAACCATTGTCCATCTGACCAAATATGACTCCACCCATGGGCGTTTTGCCGGTGAGGTGGAGATGCTGCAGGGCGGCCTGCGTGTTAATGGCGATGAGATACAGGTGACTCACCAGCGTGAGTTGGATAATTTGCCCTGGAAAGATCTGAATATTGATCTGGTACTGGAGTGTTCGGGGGTCTTCAGTGATCGTGCCGCAGCACAGCAACATCTTGATCGTGGCGCTAAACGCGTGCTGTTCTCTCAGCCGGCTGAGCCAGATGTGGATGCCACTATTGTATATGGCATTAACCATGAGAAGATCAAAGCTTCCGACCGAATCATTTCCAACGCGTCTTGCACGACCAACTGTATTATTCCCGTGATTCAGAGCCTGGGTGATGCCATTGGCATTGAGTCTGGCCATATCACCACTATTCATTCGGCGATGAATGATCAACCGGTGATTGATGCCTACCACCATACAGATTTGCGGCGTACACGTAGTGCGAGCAGTTCAATTATTCCGGTAGAAACGGGGCTGGCTAAGGGCATTACGCGTATTTTGCCTCAGTACAAAAACAAGTTTACAGCCACGGCAATGCGTGTGCCGACTGTCAATGTGTCAATCATGGACGTTACCATGCTGATGTCACGCGCTACCACGGTTGCTGAGGTGAATGGCGTGTTGCAAGAGGCTGCTAACGGCCCGTTGGCAGGCGTTATGGGCTTCACCCATGAGCTGCTGGCGTCCTGTGATTTTAACCACGACCCGCGCTCCTCCATCGTTGATGGCGGCCAAACCGGCGTGACCGATGGACGATTGGTAAAAGTGATGGCCTGGTTTGATAACGAGTGGGGTTTTGCCAATCGTATGTTGGATGTGGCCTGCCAGCTAAAACTCTTAACTTCCCAAGAAACTAAGTAATTGAGTGAGAGATTACCCATGAACGTATTGAAAATGACCGACCTGGATTTGGCCGGAAAACGTGTGTTGATTCGCGAAGACCTGAACGTGCCGGTTAAAGACGGTAAAGTGACCAGTGATGCGCGTATTCGCGCTTCCTTGCCCACTATCGAGCATGCTCTGAATGCCGGTGCCAAGGTGATTGTAATGTCACATTTGGGGCGTCCAAAGGAAGGCTTGAGCTGGCAGGAACAGGAAGAGTTTTCGTTAGCGCCGGTGGCTGATCATCTTAGTGGTCTGTTGGGCAAGCCGGTACGTCTGGAACGTGATTGGCTGAACGGCGTAGAAGTTGCCGATGGTGAAGTTGTCGTGGTTGAAAACGTACGTTTTAACAGTGGTGAAAAAGCCAACGATGATGAGCTTTCAAAGCAGATGGCCAAATTGTGTGATGTTTACGTGATGGATGCCTTTGGTACTGCACATCGCGCGCAGGCCTCTACGCATGGCGTGGGTAAATTCGCGGCCATCGCTTGCGCTGGTCCGCTGTTGTCCGGTGAATTGGATGCTCTGAAAAAGGCATTGTCAGAGCCTAAGCGTCCGATGATCGCGATTGTGGGTGGTTCCAAGGTGTCGACCAAGCTGACGGTGCTGGAATCTTTATCTGGTGTTGTTGATCAACTGATTGTTGGCGGTGGTATTGCGAATACCTTCCTTGCTGCGGCGGGTCATCCGGTCGGAAAGTCACTGTGTGAACATGATCTGATTGGCGATGCTCAGGCGTTGATGGAAAAAACCAATATTCCAATTCCGACCGACGTTGTTGTTGCCAAAGAATTTAGCGATTCAGCTGAAGCAACGGTTAAAGCCGCAGCGGATGTTTCTGACGATGACATGATTCTGGATATCGGTCCTGAGTCAGCCGTGGCGTTGGCAGACATGCTGAAAAACGCGGGTACGATTATCTGGAATGGCCCGGTGGGCGTGTTCGAGATTGATCAGTTTGGCAATGGCACCGAAGTTCTTGCCAAAGCCATTGCTGACAGTGATGCTTTTTCTATTGCTGGTGGTGGCGATACGCTGGCGGCTGTAGACAAATACGGCATCGAACAGCAAGTGTCATATATCTCAACTGGCGGCGGTGCTTTCCTTGAATATGTGGAAGGTAAAGTATTGCCTGCAGTTGCGATGTTGGAAGAGCGCGCAAAACAAAGTTAAGCAATTTTTATATCACGGCGTATTTTAAAGCCGCAGTCTGTTCATCGGACTGCGGCTTTTTTGTGGGTTTTTGCTATGCTGATAGGCATGAGTATCGATGAAAAAATAAAAAAAGAATATAACTGGAGTCGGGAAGCCATCCAAGCTCAATGGCAGGTCTTTGACTTTTACGCTGAAGGGCCCCTGACTGACGTTGAAGTTAACTACTGTCGCCACTATCGGCTCGATTTCAGCGATCAACTTGACGGTGTAGAGCACCGCTTTGGTTATACGGACGTGGATGGCTATCAATTGGCCACGCATTATTACCGGCCTAGCTTAAAACCGAAGGGTGTGATGCTGGCTTTGCATGGTTATTTTGATCACAGTGCTTTGTACCGACACCTCATTGAATATTGCCTGCAACGCAATTATGCAGTGCTTACTTATGACTTGCCTGGACATGGACTGTCGACTGGTGGTGAAGGTGAAATCGATGATTTTCTAGAATATGTTCAAGTGCTGATTCATTACGTTGACTTAGCTCAGAAATTGCCTGGCCCCTTACATTTAGCGGGAAGCAGTACTGGAGGCGCCATCATTATGGAGTATCTGGCGGAGCATGATTGGACAACAGAAAATAACCCGTTTGCATCGATTTTGTTGTTGGCGCCGTTGGTAAGGCCGGTGAAATGGATAAAATTATTGTTGATGTACCATACGATGCGCTTTTTTGTTCGCAGTGTTGAGCGCAGTTTTGTCGAGTCTTCGCATGATAAGGATTTTGTGGATTTTGTTGAGCATGATGATCCGTTACAAAACCGCCGTGTCGCTTCCAGCTGGATTGGGGCGCTAATTAGCTGGGTGGGGCGTTTCAAGCGAGCAAGAATTGCGCTATCCCCTGTGGTGATTCAGGGCGGAGAGGATGAAACGATTGATTGGCAATATAACTTGAAAATGATTGAGCAAAATTTTCAGGCACCTCAAGTGCACTTTATTCCTGAAGCGCGCCATCAGCTGGTAAATGAATCAGTGGTTATACGCCAACAGGTGTTTGCTTTTATGGATCTTTATCTGATAGACGTTGGAGATGATTTGAAAAGCTAGCATTTAGCGTGTTTAATTTCAGCATCAAGGGAGTCGATCGAGGTATTGGCTGTCTATACTGAATTCATAACTTTCATTGTGCAGGAGCTTATTTGTGAAACAAAAATTGTTAGGTCTTACTTTAGCGGCAACACTGATAACAGGCTGTGCATCCATTGATCCCTATTCGGGTGAACAGAAGACAAGTAATACCGCTAAGGGAGCCAGCATTGGTGCAATAAGTGGTGCGATTATCGGCGCACTCGCGAATCATGATGATCGAGGAAAAGGCGCGTTGATTGGGGCTGCGAGTGGTGCAGCAGTGGGTGGTGGTATTGGCTATTACATGGATCGGCAGGAGGCAGCGTTAAGGCAGCGCCTTGAGGGAACGGGTGTGCGGGTGCAACGAATTGGTGATGAGATTAAATTGATCATGCCAGGTAATATCACGTTTGATACGGGGCGAGCAGAGCTTAAAAGCCAGTTTTATGCGACGCTGGATTCAGTGGCGTTGGTCATTGCCGAGTTTGATAAAACACGTGTTGACGTGGCAGGACATACAGATTCAACCGGTGGTGCTGAGCTGAACCAGCGTCTCAGTGAGCAGCGAGCGGCGAGTGTATCAAACTACCTGGGTAGCCAAGGCGTATCAGCAGCCCGTTTGTTTGCAACAGGTTATGGGCCGCGTTACCCTGTAGCGGATAACTCAACATCCAATGGACGGGGCTTGAATCGCCGTGTCGAGGTTAATCTACGGGCAATGTGATAACGTTTTTCAAATTGAATATTATAAAGAGGCTACGTGCCTCTTTTTTATTTTGAGGCTCCAGAAAAGGGCGCACTTTTGATTGAAGTTAACCGCACTACAAACTTGAAAACTTGGGCATTTTGTCTAGGCTGGTTTAACGACCTATCACTTTTTAGACATCATCAGTATTAGGCGACCACTCCGGGAGAAATAGGGCAAATATGAGCATGAACTTTTTGGTTAGCCTTCGATAACAATGCAAAAAAGTGACGTTTCAAAATGGCTATGGATGTTCCGTAGCCTTTGCCTCTCTCTGTTGCTAGTCACACCAGCAGCAGTTGCTGAACCGCAAATATTACGTTTGCTGGTTTGGGAGGGCTATGCACCGGTGGCTCAGCGACAGGCTTTTCAGCGATATGTGCTGGAGAAGTATGATGTAGATTTACATATGGAAGTGAGCTACATCGCTGAAACTGAAGACTGCTACACGGCACTACGCTTAAAAAAAGCGGATATTTTGAGTCCTGCCCATAACCGTATAAATGACAAACGCTTCCGTATGTTTGAGCTGGGGTTGTTGTTACCGCTGAATTTGGACAATATTCCGAATTATGCTGATTTGGCCGAAAATTTCAAAAATCTTGATCATTTAAACTATGAAGGTAAGGCTTATGGTACGCCCTTTGCCTGGGGGCCCTATGGTTTGATTTATAACGCCAAACTAGTTAAAGAGCCACCCACTAGCTGGAGCGCGCTGTGGTCGCCGGAATACCGGCAACGGTTTACAGTGGCTGACCTCGGGGAACATAATATTTACATCACTGCACTGGCTCAGGGTTACGGAGAGGACGATCTAAAAAGTTTCGACACCCTTAATAATGAGCCTTTTAAAGAGATGTTGAGCAAACTTGCCAGTAATAGTCAGGACCTTTGGCTTGGGGTTGATACCGCCGATGATTTGAAGGGTATGTCACTGGCGACCTCATGGGGGTTTTCTTTGCCAGAATTGCGAGCAAGGGGCGAGAACTGGAAGTGGGCACCACTAAAGGAAAAGTCTCCTGGTTGGATTGATAATTTTGTGATCAGCCATACCCTTAAGGATCGACCACAGCTGAAACGTATTGCTGAGGAATGGATTAATTTTACCCTGAGTCCTGAGTTTCAGGCAGAGGTTTTGGTCAGAGGTTTGTCGGCGCGGCCGGTCAACGCTAAAACCAAGCAGCTGTTAACCAAGGACATGATTGAAACGGTTGGTCTGGATGACGCTACTGCATCAAATGAAATGCTTGTATTGATGCCAGAACTGGACCGCCGCACTCGTAATGGTTTTGATCTGCTTTGGCGACAGGCTATGGTGCAGCGCATGACTGAACAACAGCAGGAAATACAATGAGTGATATAGCAAAGCGATCACTAGGTAGTCGGTTGTCATTTATCCAGGCGCGTAACTGCGTCATTGTGGCGTTTTTAGTTGGCATGCTGCTGAGTGTTGTTCAGATAGCAGTGGATTACTCGCGCGAAACAGATGCCGTGGAAAATTTTGCCAATGAAGTCCTTGAGGCAAGTAAATTTGCTGCTGCCGATGCAACCTTTCACCTCGATGCCCCGGCTGCTCAGGAAGTGGTCCGTGGCGTACTGCAGTATTTTTCTGTTGTTAGTGCCTCAATTAGCAATGAAGAGGGTATGGAGCTAGCTAGCCTTGGTAAAGAGCGGCCTAGAAATGTTTCAGAGGATGTGCGTTATCAGTTCTTTGGTGAGAACAAGACCTTCGTTTCTCAATTGCATCTGGAGACAGGAGAGTTATTGGGTACATTTGAAATTGTTGTTGATCCTGTGCTGGCGGCTCAGGGTTTTCTGGACCGTTCGGTATTAGTCATTGGCTCAGGCGTAGTACGCAACTTTCTGTTGTCGTTTATCCTAATTTTTGTCTTCCATTACACCATTACCAAAAAGTTGGTATTGATCAGTAATCGCTTGGCGGTGGTAGATATTAAAAACCCGCACGAACACCGTATCCCTGAGGGTAGCTTCAAAAAAACAGGGGAATTACGAGACCTGGTTCACACCATCAACCGCATGTTAGGCATTATTGCTAGTGATATTGAAGAACGTGAATTGCGTGAGCAAGCGCTGTTAATGAATGAAACCGAGCTGGCCTATCAGGCCAATCATGACATTCTGACAGGGCTGGTGAACCGGCGCGGTTTCGAGCGTCATTTGCGTAGTGCGCTTGAAAGTAGCCAGATGGATCATGCTGAGCATGTGCTCTGTTACTTGGATTTGGACCAGTTTAAGGTGATCAACGATACCTGCGGTCATATTGCCGGTGATGAATTACTACGTCAGGTGAGTACGGTGCTGGAGGGTGGTATCCGCAGACATGATGTGCTTGCGCGTTTGGGTGGTGATGAGTTCGGTATTTTGATGGAGCACTGCGACCTGAATCATGCCAGTGAAATTGCCAACGCCCTGTGTGCGCTGGTTGAGAACTATCGTTTTGAATGGGAAGGACAGCGCTTTTCTCTGGGCGTGAGCATTGGAGTGGTAGCCATTAACTGTCGGGAAAACGATACCATTGATTTGCTGAAAAAAGCTGATGTGGCCTGCTATGCTGCGAAGGCTGCGGGTCGGCACTGTGCTCGTTTGTATGAAGAGGACTCGGCCGAATTTTCACGCTTGCATGGGGAAATGCGTTGGGTAGGGAAAATTAACCAAGCGCTAGAAGAAAATCGATTTACACTTTTTGCCCAACCCATTGTGCCTGTTACCGAGGGCGTTGAGGCAGGCTTGCATTACGAAGTGCTGTTGCGCATGGTTGATGAAGAGGAAGGGCTGATTCCTCCTGGCGTATTTTTACCGGCGGCTGAGGAGTATGACCTGATCACTAAACTGGATAGTTGGGTGATCGAAAATGTGTTCCAGTACCTTCATGGAAACCCGGAGCACCTTGAGAAGGTTTGGCTGTGTTCTATCAACTTGTCGGGCCCAACGCTGACTCAGGGCGGGTTTCTTGAAAGTATTATTGAACGCTTGGATCAATATAGTATTCCACCTGAAAAAATCTGCTTTGAAATCACCGAGACAGCGGCTATTGCGAATTTAGCTGTGGCAACTAAATTTATTGATAAGTTACGGGGCAAGGGTTGTCGTTTTGCTCTTGATGATTTTGGTACCGGACTTTCCTCCTTTGCCTATTTGAAAAATTTGAAAGTTGATTATCTGAAAATTGATGGTGTCTTTGTTCGCGATATGGTGAGTGACTCTATTGACTATGCGATGGTTAAGTCCATTAATGAAATTGGGCATGTGACAGGCATGCAAACAATCGCCGAGTTTGTGGAAGATGAAGCGATTCGCAATAAATTGAAGGAAATTGGCGTCGACTATGCGCAGGGTTATGGCATTAGTATGCCGGTTGAAATTGATAAGTTAGCTGCGAATTATCAAAAGATGATTGATAGCCGGGATGGGCAGAAGACGACTACTGCCTCAATTCTTAGGCTGGATAATTACAAAAAGCATTAAGCAGTTAGACTAACTACAATACTGTTTGATTTGTTTTTTTAGTGCGTCAGCTTGTTGCTGAAGCTCCTTCTCAGTGACTTTTACTTCTTGTCCGTTGTCATCGACAAAATACACTCTTCCCTGTAGAACGCGCAGGCGCTGTTTCGCTTCACTGCATACCTTATTTAATTGCTTCGAGTTGCTGTGTTGTTGAGACTGCCGTTGCTGAGATTCAGTTGATTGAGCCTGCTGGCGTAGTTCAATTTGTTTCAGACTTTGTCGGGTGCGATCAGCGCTGTGGTCCAGGTTTTTTAGTCGGGTATCCTGAGTAATGTCTTGCGCTTGTTTGTTGGCATGGGCTTTGTCGCCAAAGTGAATATTCCCCTGCTCGTCCACCCAGCGATACACTTCGCTGTAAACATTGGTGCTGGCGAAACTAATACCCGCTAATAGAATCAACCCATATAGGTGTTTGGTCATTTCCCTGATCCGATTTTGTGATTTTCTCGACAAAAGTATAAAGTACTTTTTGCGAGCTGTAAGCCTTGGAATTGTTGTTTTGTAGGATTGATCAGGGTGGTTTTACTACCTCGTTTAAGCAACTGTAATAGGGCGGTGTGATGCGAATTTTAATCACGGGCGGTACGGGTTTTATTGGTAAGCGCTTGTGCCAAGTTTTGTTGCAGCAGGGGCATGAGCTTACGGTTTACAGTCGGAAACCTTTCCAGGTAAGGCTGCGATGTGGTGTTGCCGTAGAGCCTTTGGCGGCACTGGATGACTTGTCTTTAGATTATCAGTTTGATGCCGTTATTAACCTGGCGGGTGAAGCCATTGCGGCAAAACGCTGGTCATCGCAACGTAAGCAGCAGCTGTTGGAAAGTCGTTTGTTGACGACTAAAGCGTTACTCGATGTAATGTCTAAAATGACAAAAAAACCAGGCTGTTTAATCAATGCTTCAGCTGTCGGTTTTTATGGTGATCAGGGCGAAACAGATGTAGACGAAACAACCACGCCAGTCGATGATTTTGGGCATCAGCTTTGCCAGCAATGGGAGCAGTTAGCCCTTCAAGCCGAGGCTTTTGGCGTCAGGACGTGTATTGTTCGCATTGGTTTGGTGGTCGGGCGAGACGGTGGCTTTCTCGGGAAAATGTTGCCTCCCTTTAAACTTGGGTTGGGTGGACGCTTTGGCAGTGGTCAACAGTGGATGTCCTGGGTACATCGCGATGATCTGGTGAGAATGATGGTCTGGTTGTTAGAGCATCAAGAATGTTCTGGGATTTATAACGCAACAGCGCCTTACCCCGTTAGAAACAAGGACTTCACAAATATCTTGGCGAAAAAGTTAAAGCGTCCAGCGCTTTTGCCTATGTCATCGTTTGTTGCCAATGTGCTGTTTGGTGAAATGGCGGGATTGTTTTTGACGGGGCAGCGAGTGCTGCCGAGGCGCATAACAGAGACAGATTTTGAGTTTAACTATCCCGATCTCAAGACAGCACTCGCTGAAGTATTGCCTTGAACGGGAGGATCATATTTAGATAGGGCAGGCAATTTGACCCAGTTTTTCGGTGAGTTTGTTGTTTTCGCTGTAGTCAATCGGCACCACAACCAAACTGGGGCCCTCTTCGTTAAAGGCAGCTTCGAGTGTAGTGGCTAGGTCACGACTTTTTTCAACCCAGTGACCGAGCCAACCAAAGGCGGCAGCTAAGAGCATCCAGTCAGGATTGCCAAAGGATAGATCGGTATGACGACCAAACTGAGTGTGCTGCTTCCAGGCAATCAGACCATAAGCGTTATCCTCCCAAACCATGCAGACGATATTGCTGTTGAGGCGTTTGGCGGTTTCCATTTCCTGCACGTTCATCATAAAACCGGCATCGCCTGAAATCGCCAGAATGCGGCGATCAGGATGAACCAGTGTGGCGGCAATAGCACCAGGCAGGGCAAAGCCCATCGAACAAAAACCATTGGGAATCAGGCAGGTGTTAGGCTCGTGGCATTGATAATGGCGCGCAATCCACATTTTATGGGCGCCGACGTCGGATAATAAAATATCGTGCGGGCCCATGACCTGACGGGCGTCCCACAATACTTTCTGAGGTTTGATAATGCCCTGTGTATCGTCGTCCTTATATTCTTCAAAATCGGCCTGCATTTCGCGACGTACCGCAACATGCTGACTGACTTCAACGTGAAGGCCTCCAATGGCATCAACGCGTTCATTTAGCATCCACAGAGTGTGGGCCAAGTCGCCAACAATTTCTGTTTCTGGGTGATAATTGGAGTCAATTTCAGTGGGTTCAAAATCGGCGTGAATGATTTCTTTGTCGTCATTGGGGTTCCACAGGTGGGGATGGTATTCCACCATGTCGTAGCCCAGCGTGATAATTAAATCAGCAGCATCCAGAGCGCAGGCTACACGATCTTTGGCGCCTAGGCCGATCGTGTACAGGCAGTAGTCAGCATCCATATCTACACAGCCCTTGGCCATAAAGGTATTGATCACGCCGATGCCGGTTTTTTCACAGAACAACCGTAATTGCTTGCTGGCACGGCGACGAATACAGCCATTGCCGGCCAAAATAATCGGACGCTTGGCTTTTTTAATCAGCTCAAAGGCGCGATCGACGATTTTATCGTCGGCAACGGGACGTCGTGCTCGATAGCGTTTAAGCGGCGGGTGGGTGGTATCGTGTTTGGCAATATCTTCGGGCAGTTCCAAATGAACTGCGCCGGGCTTTTCCAGACAGGCAACGCGGATGGCTTTGCGTACCGTTTCCGGGATGGTATTAGCGTGAATAATGGTGTGTGCCCACTTTGTCACCGGCTTAAACATATCCACCACGTCCATGACTTGGTGGGATTCCTTGTGCAGGCGCGCGGTATCACCTTGTCCTGTTAGAACTAACATGGGGGCACGGTCCATATTGGCATCGGCCACGCCGGTGATGAGGTTGGTGGCACCGGGGCCGAGCGTTCCTAGGCAGCCCGCAGCCATGCCGGTAAGTCGGCCATAAATTTCCGCCATAAAGGCGGCACCTTGCTCATGACGGGTGAGCACAAAACGGATTTGATCAGATTGTTCCAATGACATCATGAAATCGGCATTTTCTTCACCGGGCACCCCGAAAATATACTCCAGACCTTCGGATTCCAGACATTTCACAAATAGGTCGGACGCTTTCATTGGGGCTCCTTGATTTTATTTGTATGTCGAATACCGCTTAGTTAAGCGTAGTTCAGCAGTAAAATGAGGCAAGTCAATGTTTTACAGCAAATATTGAAAGGGAATTGAGGATAGTGCGATACTGGATTTTGATGCGTGAGACGCACCATTATGAGGATAAAAAGTGACAGAAGAACAAAAGGGCTTGGCGGCGCTGACAGCTGTTTTTACGACCGATGAATTACGCAGCGATGCGCAAACGTTACACCATTATGGTCGGGATTGGAGTCGTCTTCATGAGCCAGATCCGTTGGCAGTGGTGTTCCCTACCAGTACTTTACAAGTTCAGAAATTGGTGAAAATTGCCAATGAGTTTGGTTTGCGGCTGGTGCCTTCGGGTGGTCGTACCGGTTTAAGTGGCGGTGCTATTGCCAGTGCTGGTGAGGTGGTCGTGTCCTTTGAACGTATGAATAAGCTGCATGATTTTAATGTCATTGATCGTACGGTTATTTGTGAGGCGGGGGTGATCACCCAGACCCTGCAAAATTTTGCCAGCCAACAGGGGCTCTATTATCCGGTGGATTTTGCCTCTAGTGGCAGTTCGCAGATTGGTGGGAATATTGCGACCAATGCAGGTGGAATTAAGGTGATTCGATATGGCTTGACGCGTGACTGGGTGGCCGGACTCAAGGTCGTTACTGGAAAAGGCGATGTACTGGAATTCAATAAGGGGCTGGTTAAAAACGCCACCGGCTATGATCTTAGACATTTATTTATTGGCTCTGAAGGTACGCTGGGATTTGTCACCGAAGCGACAATGAGGCTGACGCAACCGCCGAAAAATCTTACCGTGATGGTATTGGCTGTTTCCAGTTTCGATAACTTGATGCCGGTGCTGGAAAGTTTCCAGCAGGTTATAGGGTTAACGGCTTTTGAGTTCTTTTCCGACAAGGCGCTTAACTATGTGTTGGCGGGAGGCACGGTGAAAAGACCAATGACTGTGCAGGCCCCTTGTTATGCGTTGCTGGAGTATGAGGCGCTGTCAGACGAAGTGCAGCAGGGCATGATGCATACCTTTGATGTGGCTATTGAGCAGGGCTGGATACTGGATGGAGTGGTCAGTCAGGATGCTAAAGAGGCAGAGAAACTGTGGCGGTTACGTGAAGATATTTCCATGTCACTGGCGGCGTATACACCCTATAAAAATGACTTGTCGGTCAAAGTCTCACGGGTGCCGGAATTTTTGTTACGGGTTGAGCTGGTTGTGGCGCAGAATTATCCGAGTTTTGACATTATTTGGTACGGCCATATTGGCGACGGCAATCTACATTTAAATATCCTCAAGCCTCATGGCATGGATAAAAAGAAGTTTTTCCAGACCTGTAGTCGCGTTAGCGAAGATATTTTCGAAGTGGTAGCGCAACTTGGTGGCAGTGTGTCGGCTGAGCACGGCGTTGGATTAGCGAAAAAGGCGGCGCTTTGTTACAGCCGCAGTACTGAAGAGTTGGCGTATCTGAAAAGCCTTAAGCAAGTGTTTGATCCGAACGGGGTGATGAATCCGGGTAAGCTGTTTGACTAACAATCAGTCATGCCGGACTAGATACGGCATCCATAAAGCGTGCTTTCGAAATAATGGATTCTAGCCCAGCCAAGGCTACCTTCTTTTACTTCGCAATTCACCTTGTGCTCCTGTATGACTGAGTGGGACTAAAGCGTCCGCTCAAACACACTGGAATTACGCTGCCAGTTATACAGTGAGCGTTTACTTTCCGGTAGCGCATCGACGGATGTCTTCATAAAGCCACGCTCAAGAAACCAATGGGCTGTTTGAGTCGTGAGCACAATCAAGCGTTTTAGCCCCTGTTGACGAGCCTGCTCTATAACCTGATCTAGCAATTTCTCGCCACGATTCGCCTGCTGATAATCCGGGTGAACCACAACGCAGGCCAGTTCGGCGGACTTATCGTCTTCAAAGGGGTAAAGTGCCGCACAACCAATAATACTGTCGTCGCGTTCGATCACCGTAAAGCGTTCTATTTCACTTTCCAGTCGTTCACGCGAGCGTCTAACCAGCACGCCTTTTTCTTCCAGGGAGCGAATTAGCTCAATAATGCCGGCGGCATCGCTGGCTTGCGCCTGACGAATTTGTTCATAGCTTTGCACTGTGATTAGTGTGCCGGAGCCGTCACGTGAATAGAGTTCAGATAACAACGCGCCATCTTCAGCATAACTGACCAAATGAGTACGTTGAATGCCCGCATGGCAGGCGCGATAGGCGGCTTTCAGGTGGCGCTGAATCTCGGGGCACTGTTGGCCATCGCTGATACTTTGTTGGGTTTCATCGGTATTTAGCTCGCGGATTAGTTCGCCTTTGGTGCCAGTGACACCCTGTTCACCATACATCAGGATAAGTTTGTCTGCTTGCAGGGCAATGGCAACTTCGGTGGCGAGGTCTTCTGATGACAGGTTGAATACTTCGCCTGTGCGCGAATACCCTAGCGGTGGTAGCAGTACGATGGAGCCGTCATTCAGTTGCTTGCGAATGCCTTCGCAGTCAACACGACGGACTTCGCCAGTGAAGTGAAAATCCACACCATCGAGAATGCCTACGGGCTTGGCTGTGATTAGGTTGCCGCTGGAGATACGTAAGCGTGCACCGTGCATGGGGGAGTTTGCTAGCCCCATTGAAAGCAGTGCTTCAATTTCAGCGCGCAACGCACCGGTGGCGGATTTTACGCAATCCAGAGAGTCGTGATCGGTAACACGCAGGTCTCGATGGAAATCACTCTTGATGCCTGCGGCCTGTAGACGCTCGTCTATTTGTGGGCGTGAACCGTGTACGATCACCAGTTTTACGCCCAGACTGTGTAGCAGGGCGATGTCGTGGATGATGTCGTTGAAGTGTTTGTGTTGCGCTGCTTCGCCACCCAGCATCAGCACTATTGTTTTATTACGGTTGGCGTGAATATAAGGCGCCGAGTCTCGGAACCAGTTTACGTAAGCTTTTGTGTCCTTGCTCATTAGGAATATCCGAAAATGTTTACAGGCAGAAGCGCTTAATCATTTCTTCAAGCAGTTTAATTGTAGGCTGAATCCGATCAAGAGATAAGTACTCATCGGGCTGGTGAGCTTGATCAATGTCGCCGGGACCCAAAATAATGGTATCCATGCCCATGTCGCTCAGGAACGGCGCTTCAGTACCAAAGTTAACGCTGCCTGCTTTGTGACCGGTGAGCTTTTCGGCGACTTTGACAATGTCTCGGCTGGCATCGGTTTCAAAGGAGGGAATGCCGAACAGCGTGTGCATATCGAATTCGACTTGATGTTGGCTGGCGATTGGGTGCAGGCGCTTTTCCAGTTCTTCACGTAGATTATCAAGCATCATGCCCGGTAATGGACGTAGATCAAATTGCAGTTCGGTGTGGCCGCAAATGCGATTGGGGTTGTCGCCGCCGTGAATACAGCCCAGGTTCAGGGTCGGGAAGCTGACATCAAAATGGCTGTTGTTGTAGTCGCGTTGTAACTGTTGACGAAAAACTTTCAGTTCACTCATTACATCGTGCATGGCATCTAGCGCGTTCACACCCCAGGCCGGATTCGATGAATGGCCGGATTTACCCTGTAAACGAATTGCTTCCATCATCATGCCCTTGTGCATACGAATCGGGCGCATACCGGTTGGTTCGCCGATAATGGCATGGCGTGCTACCGGGCGGCCCATTTCGGCCAGTGCTTTGGCGCCGGTCATGGAGCTTTCTTCGTCGGCGGTGGCAAGAATAATCAACGGTTGTTTGAGTGGTGTATCGAGAAACTTTTTGGCGGCTTCAATGGCAATGGGGAAAAAGCCTTTCATGTCACTAGTGCCAAGGCCGTAGAGGCGTTCGTTATGTTCGGTCATGCCAAGTGGGTTGTGCTGCCACAGCTCTGCGTCGAAGGGCACGGTATCGGTATGGCCGGCCAATACCAGGCCGCCAGGGCCTTCGCCGAGGGTGGCGATCAGATTGGCTTTGTCAGGTTGCCCGGGAATTGGGCAGATTTCACATTTAAACCCCAGCTCTTCAAGCCACTGGGCCAGTAGATCGATAACGGCGCGGTTGCTTTGATCAATGGTGGGATTGGTGCAGCTGACCGAGGGCGTCTCGATCAGCTGTTGCATCAGCTTTAGTAGCGTTGGTATTGAGTGCCTCATTAGCTAAGCATACCAAAAGCCCCGGAAGAGACTTTAACTAAAAATGCCCTTAAACATAAAGAAGAAGATGATCGCTAAACCAGCCCCCGCGGGTAAGGTGATAACCCAGGAGGCAAAAATGGTGCGGATCATGCGCATGTTGAGCGCTGAAATACCACGAGCCAAACCAACACCCAGTACCGCGCCAACCAGTGTGTGAGTGGTGGAAATCGGCAGGCCAGTGCCTGAGGCAATGACCACCGTAGTCGCTGCGCCTAATTCAGCCGCAAAACCACGGCTGGGTGTTAAATGGGTGATCTTTTTCCCAATGGTCGCAATGACCTTAAAACCATAGGTCGCCAAGCCCAATACGATACCGCCGCCACCGAGCAGCAATATCCAGCCGGGCAGGACAGATTTCTGCAAAATTTCACCGTTATTGGAAATAATGCTAACCACCGCAGCCAGCGGGCCAATCGCATTTGCCACGTCGTTGGAGCCGTGAGCAAAGGCCATACTACAGGCGGTGAAAACCATCAGAATGGCGAAGATGCGCTCTACATTGGCAAAACGATCGTTCTCATCGGCGATCGTGTTTTTGGATGCTCGTTGTACCAGGAAAAAGCCCAGTATCATGGTGGCGATACCGCCAAGCAGTGCGAACACCAGACTTTCGCCAAAACTTAAGGATATTCCAGTATGCTTAAGACCTTTGGTCAGGGTGACCATGGTGATCATAAAACCGACCAGAAAAATGTAGCAAGGGATATAACGCTTGGCGTTTTGGAAGGGGTCTTCAGTATTGAGAATTAACTTCTGCACACTTTTGAAGAGCCAGAATGACAGGGTGCCAGCCAATACCGGCGAGACTACCCAGCTGGCAACAATAGTGCCGACCTTGCCCCAGTTCACCGCGCTGACGGAAATGCCGACCACGGCAAAACCAACAATAGCGCCAACAATAGTATGGGTGGTGGAAACCGGCCAGCCCAGCAGGCTGGCGATCAATAACCAGGTTCCTGCCGCCAGCAGTGCCGACATCATGCCGTAGACCAGTAACTCCGGCTGATCCCCGAGCGTGCTTGGGTCGATAATGCCCTTGCGGATGGTGGCGGTTACATCACCCCCGGCAAGGTATGCCCCAGCAAATTCGAAGATCATGGCGATAACAATCGCCTGCTTGATGGTGATTGCCTTGGAGCCTACGGAGGTGCCCATGGCGTTAGCCACGTCGTTGGCGCCGACACCCCAAGCCATGAATAGGCCGAAGGTGCAGGCCATGATCATCAGTATATTGGCGTTTTCAACAATAATATTCATAACGGTATTGTTCTTATTTAACGGGCTAGTAAGAGTTGCAAGCGTTGGCCAACATGTTGAGCCAAGTCTGCCAGATCACCAATCCATTCGATGACTTTGTAGAGAAACATCACATCTACAGGTGCTAAATCCTTTTCAATTTTAAACAGCTCGCCGCGAATCTTGATTTCAATTTGATCGGTTTCTGATTCGATGCTGTTGAGCTTGGTAATCATTTTTTGAATGAGCTTGATTTCACGGCCACCAAAGCCTGTTTCAATCAGTTCGTCCAGCTCATTAATGACCTTCATCGCCTGCTCTGATGCAGCTATGGAACGTTTCAGGTAGTCGGTGACGGGTTTTTGTAATGGCTTTGGAATAGCCATCTGGCGGCCCAGCATAATACCGGCAATATCTTTTGCTCGGTTGGCGATTTTGTCCTGAGTGCCGAGTAAATCCAGTAAATCAGTACGGGGCACGGGCATAAACAGGCTTTTAGGTAAATGCAGTCGGATCGACATTTGCAGGTCGTCGGCCTCGTTTTCCAGTTTCACAATCGCTGCTTGAACGTTGCCAGCTTCTTCCCAGTCGTTTGCGTAAACGGCTTTCAGAAAGGGTTGTAGCTGCGTTGCGCAATCATGGCAAATGCCAATGTGCTTTTGAATTGGCTCAACGGGTGAGTTCCCGAAAAGCTCGCCAAAAAAACTTCTGCCCATATATCCCCCAAAAGATGGCGCCAGTAATGGCACCAATATGAGGGGCGATTATAAGTTGTTACGCTGGGTGGGCCAATCAAAAGAAAAAGATTTATTTGTGGTTAGGGCTGGCGGCCGTTATTGGTGATGGATGCATGGAGCAATTAAGCCCTAACTACTTCAATATTTGCCTTGAGCTTGAATAGTTTGGTTCTCAATTTTCTCCCGCATAATTAGCTGTCGTGCCCTATACTGATGATAATTAAATGTATTGTTCAAACAGACTTACCCCGAGTATGGATTTATGACGGCAACTTCCGCTGTGAAACGGTTAGCTCAACCTGACCAAAAATTGAATTTTCGAAACTTGTTATTGGATTTGGCGACTGCTGGACGACTGACGCAGGAAGACGTAGATCATGCGCTGGTCAGTCCTCGTGAGCAAAGCCAAAAAATGTTGCATCCGATTGAACAGGTGGCCAATTTTGAGTTTGTTAATCAGGCCAATCCTGGGAGAAACCTCGATCAATACGCCATTTGTGCATGGCTAGCCGAGCAGGTGGGGCAGGATTGTTACCATATTGACCCGTTGAAAATTGCCGTTAAAGAAGTGGCAGCGGTGATGTCTTATGCTTTTGCCGAGAGGCATAAAATTTTGGCGGTGGCTGTTAATGCGAATGAAGTGGTCGTGGCTAGCGCTGAACCGGATATTACTGCTTGGCAGGCTGATCTAAAACATGTGCTGCGTAAGGAAATCCGTCAGGTGATTGCTGCGCCTAGTGATATTCAGCGCTACACACTGGAGTTTTATTCGCTGGCGAAATCGGTCAGTGGCGCAGAAGGCAAAAGTGGTAGTGATTCTGGGCTCTCTAATCTGGAGCAGATGCTGGAGCTTGGGCAGCTTAAGTCCCCTGAAGCCAATGACCAGCACATCGTTAATATTGTCGACTGGTTGCTGCAATACGCTTTTTCCCAGCGTGCCAGTGATATTCATGTTGAGCCACGTCGTGATCAGGGTAATGTGCGTTTCCGTATTGATGGCGTTTTGCATCAGGTTTATCAATTGCCTGCGCAAATCACCATGGCGGTGATCAGTCGTTTAAAAATTCTTGGTCGCATGAACGTGGCAGAAAAGCGGCATCCTCAGGATGGGCGATTGAAAACAAAAAGCCCTGAAGGTAACGAAGTGGAACTTCGGTTATCCACATTGCCAACGGCCTTCGGTGAAAAGCTTGTTATGCGAATTTTTGATCCTGATGTTTTGCTGAAAAGTTTTAACGAGCTGGGATTGGCGAATGAAGACTATAATCGCTGGCACGACATGACCTCCAAACCCTATGGTATTGTGTTGGTGACGGGGCCGACCGGTTCAGGTAAAACGACCACGCTATATTCAACGCTGAAGCAGCTGGCGACGGATGATGTGAATGTCTGCACCATTGAAGACCCCATCGAAATGATTGAGGGCAGTTTTAATCAGATGCAGGTGCAGCAAAATATCGATCTGAACTTTGCTGATGGCGTGCGAGCGATGCTACGACAGGATCCAGATATCATTATGATTGGTGAAATTCGTGATCTTGAAACCGCTGAAATGGCGATTCAAGCCGCACTCACCGGTCACCTTGTTCTCTCGACCTTGCACACCAATGATGCGCCCTCGGCGATTACTCGAATGCTGGAATTAGGCGTGCCGCCGTACCTGATTAAAGCGACTGTGCTAGGGGTAATGGCTCAACGATTGGTTCGTACGCTGTGTCCTTCCTGTAAACAAACTATCACGATAAACCCTCAGGATTGGAAAGAGTTGACCAGTCCTTGGCGTTCGGAGTTGCCGAGCAAAGCGTGTGAGCCGGTGGGTTGCTTGGAATGTCGAGATACAGGTTATAAAGGGCGTCAGGGTGTCTATGAAGTGATGCCGTTGAGCGCGGAGGTTAAAGCCTTGATTCATGATCAAACGGATTTAACTGAACTGCGTAAACAGGGTATTAAGGATGGTATGAAAACCCTGCGTATCAGTGGTGCGCAGAAAATCGCTGCAGGTATGACAACAATTGAAGAAGTATTACGAGTGACGCCAGTGTCACTTTCCTAGCGGGGCTTTTAATACACAGATTTAACTGCTTATTTTGGTGAATGGAATGAGTCTTCTCTTTAGCTTGCTCCGTGGTTTTTCCATTGGTTATTTCCAGTTAGAATTAAATCTTATTTGAACCTCTCCGCTTTGGATCATCGTATGCCAGATCAACCTGCTCACGCCCTGTCTTTACACGCCTCTCTGGAAAATGTTTTTTTTCGCCACTGGCAAAAATTTAATGAAGCGGCTCAAGTTGAATTCAGCCAAAAAGCCGTTAAGTTGGCTGAAAATCAGGGGTTAATGAATGAGTTAGCCTGTGTGTGGGTCGGAAGTGATTTTGTCGCAGAGCTTTTCTGTGCGTCACCGGGCATGTTGTTCGATTTGGTTGATAGTGGTGATTTGCGACGCAATTATAGCAAGCAGGATTATATCGATAAGTTGGTTGCTCGATTGGCTGAGGTCGGTAATGAAGATGAATTGATGCGCGAATTACGACTGTTTCGGCAGCGTGAGCTGGCACGGATTATCTGGCGTGATTTGGCGCGAACCGCGTCCCTTGCTGATACCACGGCCCACGTCAGCTGGCTGGCGGATGTTTGTATTGATCAAGCGTTGAGCTGGTTGCATCAGCAAGCCTGTGAAAAATGGGGCACGCCCAGCACCTTGATTAATGATGCGTGGGTGCCGCAGCAGATGGTGGTCATTGGCATGGGCAAGCTGGGTGCCAAGGAGCTCAATGTTTCCTCCGATATTGATTTGATGTTTACCTATCAGGGCAAAGGTTGTACGCAGGGCGGCAAGCGCGAGCTGGATAATCAGGAGTTTTTTGTGCGCCTTGGGCAGCGCCTGATTCATGTATTGGATAGCCGTACTGCCGACGGCTTTGTGTTTCGTGTCGATATGCGCTTGCGTCCCTACGGGCAAAGTGGCGCATTGGCGCTGAACTTTGATGCCATGTGTCAGTATTACCAAATGCAGGGGCGTGACTGGGAACGCTACGCGATGATCAAGGCGCGAATTGTTGCTGGCGACAAGCAGGCGGGCATTCAGTTACGTGAAGAGTTGCGGCCCTTCGTGTATCGCAAATATCTCGATTACAGCGCCATTGAAGCGCTACGCTCCATGAAAGAGCTGATTCGCCGTGAAGAGAAGCAGCGTGGTTTGCAGAATGATGTGAAGTTGGGCTCGGGCGGCATTCGCGAGATTGAATTTATCGCTCAGGTATTCCAGTTGATCAGAGGCGGCAAGGATAAGCGTCTGCAACAGCGTGGTTTGCGAGGCGTGTTTGATGCGTTGGTTGATATGGAGATTATGCCTGCTGCCGATGTGCAGGGTTTGATGCAGGCCTATGAGTTTTTACGTAATACCGAGCATGCCCTGCAGGCTGTTCGTGATGAGCAAACCCAGCGTTTACCTGATGATGATTTAGGCCAGTTGCGGCTGGCATTCAGTATGGGCTTTGAAAACTGGCAGGATTTCAGCGAAGGGTTGGCTGTACACCGTCGCTTTGTACATGAGCAGTTCAGTCAGCTGATTGCACCACCGCAGGAAGCTGCCGATGAAAGCAGCGTTGAGCAGCAGCAATGGCAGGTCCTGTGGCGCCAGCTCAGTCGTCAGGAATTAAACGAGGAGTGGGCGCTGGAATTTGTTGAAAGCAAAGGTTTTGTGGAGCCTGCCAAAATGCTGGGAACCCTACAACAACTGGCGACCAGTAAAAAAGTTGCCTCCTTGCAGCCGATCCCGCAGCAGCGTTTAGATGAAGTGATGCCGCTGATGTTGGTTGAACTGGGCAAAGTTGATGCGCCGCAACCAACGTTAGAACGTATTTTACCCTTGGTTGATACCGTGCTGCGGCGCACGGCTTATCTGGTCTTGTTGGTGGAAAACCGAGGGGCGTTAACCCAGCTGGTAACCCTCTGTGCGGCTAGCCCATGGATTGCTGAAGAGCTGACTATGCATCCGATTTTGTTGGATGAATTGCTGGATCAGCGGGTACTTTATAACCCGCTCGACCGGACGAGTTTAAGTGATGGTTTGCGTCAGCAAATGCTGCGGATTCCGGAAGGCGACGTTGAAGAGCAAATGGATTGCCTGCGTTATTTCAAGCGTGCGCAGGTGCTGCGGGTGGCGGCTTCGGAAGTAGCCGGAGCCTTCCCGTTGATGAAGGTGAGCGATCATCTGACTTATATTGCCGAAGCGGTGTTACAGGAGGTGTTGCAGCTGGCGTGGCAGCACATGACGGCTAAATACGGCGCGCCCCTGCAATCAGCCGACGTCTCCTGTGATCCGAGTTTTATTATTGTTGGTTACGGCAAACTCGGTGGGCTTGAAATGGGCTACCAGTCAGATTTGGATTTGGTGTTTCTTGATGATGCCCCCAATGGCCTGGCGACTGATGGCGAGAAATCGATTGATAATTCGGTGTTTTTTACTCGCCTTGCGCAACGCATTATTCATTTGTTGACCACCTTTACCTCCGCCGGGCAGCTCTATGAGGTGGATATGCGCTTGCGACCCTCGGGTTCTTCCGGGTTGCTGGTGACATCGGTAGAAGGTTTTGAACGTTATCAGAATAAACAGGCCTGGACCTGGGAGCATCAGGCGTTAATGCGCGCGCGGGTCATTACAGGTTCTGATCGTGTACTCAAACAGTTTGAGCGCTTGCGTGGTGAAATTTTGTCCAAGTCGCGTGAAGAGGTTGAATTGCGTGCGCAGGTGTTGGAAATGCGCGGCAAAATTACCGAAGTCTTCGCCACCAATAAACGCGAAGAGGAGGTGCTCAAAACCACCTTCGGGCTTAAATATGACGCCGGTGGCATCGTTGATATTGAGTTTATTGTGCAATATGCCGTGTTGCGGTGGTCACAAAACCATCCAGAACTATTACAATACAGCGATAATATTCGAGTGCTTGAGGTTTTAGAGCAACTTGAGTTGTTTCCAGCCGAAGATGCAGAGTGGCTGCGCGAGAGCTATAAAGCGTTACGTTCTGCGATTCATCGTTTAAGTTTGGAACAGTTGCCCAGCCGTTTAAGTATGGCTGAAGTGAAAGAGCGCGGTCTCGATAAGTACCGCGAAGCAGTGGTTTGTATCTGGAGCGAAGTATTCCAGTCGAGCTGGTAGCGGATTTTATTTAGTTTATTCAGCGCCCCCGGAAGCTGGTTCAGCCTCTAGGGGCGCGTCAGTAATGTGATTAGGAGTATCTGGTATGAAACCAGTGTCGATGGCGGATCTTGATGGTCTGATTTGGTTAGATGGTGAAATGGTTCCCTGGCGCGAGGCCAAGGTGCATGTATTAACGCACACCCTGCATTATGGTCTGGGTGTTTTTGAAGGTGTACGTGCCTACAAAACCGACAAGGGTGCCAGCATTTTTCGTCTGGAAGATCACACCAATCGCCTGTTTGGCTCAGCTCATATTCTGGGCATGGATATGCCCTACAGCAAAGAGCAGCTGAACGAAGCGCAACGTCAGGTGGTTCGCGATAACAATCTCGAAGCCGCCTACATGCGTCCGCTATGCTTTTTGGGTTCGGAAGGCATGGGCCTGCGTGCTGATCATCTGCAAACGCACGTGATGATTGCTGCCTGGAACTGGCCGTCCTACGTGTCGCCTGATCTTATGGAAAACGGCATGAAGGTGCGTACTTCTTCCTACACACGTCACCATGTTAACGTCACCATGTGTAAAGCCAAAGCCGTTGGAAACTATACCAACTCTATTTTGGCGCTGCGTGAAGCGTTGGATAGCGGTGCTGACGAAACGTTGTTGCTTGATCCTGAAGGTTATGTTGCTGAAGGCAGTGGCGAGAATATCTTTGTGATACGTAATGGCGTGTTGATGACGCCTGAGCTGACCTCCTGTCTGGATGGTATTACTCGTAACACCATTATGCGCTTTGCTGATGACCTGGGTCTGAAAGTTGTCGAGCGGCGTATCACCCGTGATGAAGTGTATGTTGCTGATGAAGCCTTCTTCACCGGTACCGCTGCTGAAGTGTTGCCAATTAAATCGCTTGATGGTCGCATCATTGGCAGTGGTTCTCGTGGCCCGATTACCACGCAAATGCAAACCATGTACTTTGACCAGGTGTCTGGTCGTCGTGAAGAATATCCGGAGTGGCTGACTCCCGTAGCCTAAAGTTTTAAGGCCTTTGTAGGTCTTGTTGTGAGGGCTGTTTCGATGGCTCTCTTCAGTCGCTTGAACTGTTGTTTGCACTGAAAAGGATCGACGTGAAGATACTGATTGTTGGCCCCTCTTGGGTGGGTGACATGGTGATGGCGCAAACGCTGTTTATGGCGTTAAAAGAGCGTGATCCTGACGCCGTAATCGACGTGCTGGCTCCGCAGTGGAGCCGCCCGATTCTGGAACGTATGCCCGAGGTCAATGCCGCGCTGGATATGCCGGTTGGCCATGGCTCGTTGCAGCTGGGTATGCGCCGTAAACTGGGTAAACAGCTTGGTCGCGAAGGTTATGATCAGGCTATTGTGCTGCCCAATTCCTTGAAGTCTGCGTTAGTACCTTTTTTTTCCGGTATCCCTGAGCGTACCGGCTGGCGTGGTGAAATGCGCTACGCATTGCTTAATGATATTCGTCTTTTAGACAAAGCCCGTTACCCGTTAATGATTGAGCGCTTTATAGCGCTGGCTTATGCGCCAGGTGCCAAGTTACCTGAAACACTTTCTCGTCCTAAACTGGTTGTCGATGCTGCTAATGTGAAGGCGAGCTTGGAACGCTATTCGCTGGATTTAACCCGCCCTGTGTTGGTTCTTTGCCCGGGGGCTGAATTTGGCGAGGCCAAACGTTGGCCCGCTAACCACTATGCCACGGTTGCTCAGCACAAAATAAACGAAGGTTGGCAGGTGTGGTTATTTGGTTCGGAAAAAGACCATGCCGGTGCTGATCAAATCAAAGCGCAAATCACGGAAAAGGCTCAACAGCAGTGCGTTAATCTGGCTGGAGAAACCAGCTTGGCTGATGCCGTTGACTTAATGTCTGTTGCTGATGCCGTGGTGAGTAATGATTCGGGTTTGATGCATATCGCCGCTGCCCTCGGGCGTAGGCTTGTGGTGCTTTATGGCTCCTCATCCCCCGATTTTACTCCCCCCCTTAATGATGATGTCAAAGTGTTGCGTACAGGTATTGAGTGTAGTCCCTGCTTTAAACGCGAGTGTCCATTGGATCATTTGAAGTGTCTTAAAGACTTACAAGCAGAGATGGTGTTGGCGGCAATGGAAGAGCTCTTACCTGACACCCTGAAACAGGTGAATTAAACTGTGCGTGTACTGATCATCAAAACATCTTCGTTGGGGGATGTGGTACATACGTTGCCGGCTTTAACCGATGCCGCGGCGCACTTTCCTGATATTCAATTCGATTGGGTGGTCGAGGAGGGCTTTTCTCAGGTGCCGAGCTGGCATGCCAAGGTTAGCCGTATTATTCCCGTGTCTTTGCGACGGTGGCGAAAACATCCGCTCCAGGCACGAAAGTCTGGTGAATGGGCTGCTTTTAAGCGTGAAGTCGGCGTTGTTAACTACGATGCGGTGATTGATGCGCAGGGCCTGTTGAAAAGCGCGGTGTTGTGCCGCTATGCCAAAGGCCCGCGCTACGGGCTGGATAAAAACTCGGCTCGCGAACCACTGGCCAGCCGCTTTTATCAGCATAAAATTGCTGTGCCCAAAGGGCAGCATGCGGTGGAACGAACCCGCCAGTTGTTTGCAGCCGCTTTGGGTTATCAAGTACCGGAAGGGCTCGGCGAATATCAAATTGATCGAAACCGCCTTTCGGTAAATCCGCACAGCGGCGACTATCTCATGTTTTTCCATGGAACCACCTGGGCTACTAAACATTGGCCGGAACTCTACTGGTTAGGGCTGGCGAAACAGCTGGCATCCTCGGGATTAAAAATATTGGTGCCTTGGGGTAATGATATTGAGCGTCAGCGTGCCGGGCAGATAGCGGCGGTTGGCGAGCATATTGAAGTGCTGCCGCGCTCCAGTTTGAGTGAACTGGCCAGTATTATTGCCGGAGCTCGCGCTGTGGTGTCGGTGGATACCGGATTAGCGCATTTAACGGCAGCCTTGGCAGTACCTAATATTACCTTGTACGGGCCAACCGACCCCAAGTTGGTAGGTAGTTATGGCGCGCATCAAATACATTTGATTGCAAAAAACTACTTAGAGCAAGGTGATTCCGACATAGAGCCGAAGGTGTTTGCTGCGCTGACGCCAGATATTGTGTTGACTCAGCTCAATAGTATTCTGGCGACGGGAGCGAGTGAGTGATTTTTGCCTTCGCGTTGTATAAATATTTCCCCTATGGCGGTTTGCAGCGTGATTTTCTGCGCATTGCTGAGACAGTACAGGCGCGCGGGCATAAAATTCGTGTCTACTGTCATAGTTGGCAGGGCGATGTCCCGGCTCAGTTTGATGTCGTTACTGTTCCTGTTAAAGGGCAAACCAGTCAGGCGAAAAATCGGTTTTTCACGGACTTTATGCAGCAGGACCTGGCAAAACAGCCGGTTGATTGTGTGGTGGGCTTTAATAAGATGCCAGGGCTGGATGTCTATTATGCTGCCGATGGCTGTTATGCCGCCAAAGCAGTTCAAGAGCGCGGCAAACTCTATGCTTTAACGCCGCGTTATCGACATTTTAAGCGTTATGAAGAGATGATTTTTGGCCATGGTCAACGTGTAGAAATTCTGATGATTTCTGAGTTGCAGCAGGGTGTTTATCAAACACTCTACGGTACCGAAGAACCCCGTTTTCATATGCTGCCACCGGGTATCAGTAAAGATCGTATTGCGCCTGATAATGCCGCCGAAATTCGTGCTGAGTTTCGACGGGAATTTGTGCTCGGCGAGCAAGACCTACTGATGTTGATGGTGGGCTCTGGTTTTAAAACCAAGGGTGTTGATCGAGCGCTGTTGGGTTTGGCAGCGCTGCCGGAGACACTGAGATGTCGTGTACGATTGTTTGTAATTGGTCAGGATAATCCCTCCAAGTTTATAGCGCAGGCTAAAAAATTAGGACTTTCATTACAGGTAACCTTTTTTGCCGGGCGTGACGATATCCCTCGATTTCTGTTGGGTGCAGACCTGTTGATTCACCCTGCGTATCATGAAAATACGGGTACGGTATTGCTTGAAGCTGTGGTGGCAGGTTTGCCTGTTTTGACGACGGCTGCCTGTGGATACGCCAATTATATTGAGCATGCCAAAGCCGGGCGTGTTATATCTTTACCCTTTGAGCAGCAGGCGCTTAATGATGAATTACAGGGCATGCTCACCTCCGATCAGCAGCCAATCTGGCGAAAAAATGGCGTTGCTTTCGCGAAGCAGGCAAATATTTATGGACTGGTTGAGCGAGCGGCAGAGCTAATTGAGCAGTTTGCCCAAGGTAAAGTTGCATGAAGCTATACCTTCGTGACGACTTTCAGACCGCCTGGCAAGGTAAAAACCCCTTTGAGGAGGTGTTGGCCCTGAAAGGCGAAGTGTTTCGTGAGGTGAAGGAACGCACAACACTACGTTTTGAGCTAAACGGCAAAAGCTATTTTTTGAAACTGCATCGTGGCATCGGGTGGGGGGAAATCTTCAAGAACTGGTCGCAATTTAATCGCCCCATTCTGGGCGCAGAGCCGGAATATCTAGCCATTCTTAAATTGCAGCAGCTCAATGTTGAAACCATGAGTGTTGGCGCCTTTGGTGAGATGGGCTCCAATCCGGCGAAAAAGCTGTCATTTATTATTACCGATGACCTGGTGGGCACCGAAAACCTCGAAGATTATTGTCGTTTATGGTCAAAGCAGCCCCCTCAGTTTGGTTTTAAGCGGTTATTAATTGAGCGCATTGCCAAGGTCAGCCGGACTTTGCACGAAAATGGTCTTAACCACCGAGACTATTATATTTGTCACTTTCATCTGGATTTGCCCCTCCTTCCTGAAACGGGCCCGGTTACAGATGACGATATTCGCCTGCACCTGATTGACCTGCACCGCATGCAACAACGGACCAATATGTCGGTTCGCTGGGCCGTTAAGGATGTGGGGGGACTGTATTTTTCGGCGCTGGAAATTGGTCTGACTAAACGTGATTTGCTGCGTTTCATGCGGCTTTATCGCGGTGGTTCGCTTAGAGAAACGCTCGATCAGGATAAGGCCTTTTGGCAGGCTGTAGAGCAGCGCGCGCAACAACTTTATGCCAAAGGACTGCGCAAAGGTATTGTTGGGAATATTTCAGAGGATGCTGAGCGTGGTGCTTAGCAGTCAGGAGTTGATCGCGGCTGGACGTCAGCTGGAGGTGCCCTTTGATGTTGAGCTGGAGCTGTCCGGAAAATCTCAAATAGCCCATTGTGTTGAGTTGTTTAGGTTGGTGCCTGGGCGTCGCGTGGTTGTAAAAATGCTGATTGGGGAGCAGGTCTTACTCGGTAAAATTTTCCTTGGTACGGATGGTGGAAAATATTGCCAGCGTGAAAAGACGGGGATTCTAGCCCTTCAGGAAGCGGGTATCCAAACGGCTCAGTTAATTAATCAGGCATGTTTAAGGGGTGAAGGCAGCGAAGTGTTGCTGCTGGAATATCTGCCCGATGTTCGACACCTATCAGAGCTAATCGATTTGCGTGAAGAGGTTAGTGGCGTCTTGCTGGACGCAGCCGTTGAGATGGTCGCCACGATGCATGATAAGGGGTTGCAGCATAAGGACTGCCATTTAGGTAATTTTCTGGTGGTAGAGCAGGGTTTGTACTTGATTGACGGTGATGCCGTATCGAAAAATAACCCTTTGAGTCAGGCGCAGGCTATTGAAAACCTGGCGTTGTTTTTTGTGCAATTGCCGTTGTTTTTGTTGCCGCGTTTAAACGCCTACTTCTCTGTCTACTGCTCGTTAAGGGGGTGGGACAAGAAAGCCAGTCAGGTGGATTTTGATGCTGAAGTGACGCATCAACGGGAAAAACGACAGCGGCATTTTCTAAAAAAGATCTACCGAGATTGTACGCAATTTAAGGTGGCACAGACTAAGTCCCGGTTTGTGGTGCTGGATCGTAAAGCGGAGACCCCCGAACTTGCCTCGTTACTGAAGCGCCTTGATGAGGCTGTTGCTGCGGGTCAGTTGCTCAAAGATGGTAACAGCGCCACTGTTGCCAAAGTGGTGGAAGGCGATAAGGTTTTTGTTGTTAAGCGCTATAACATTAAGGGTTTTGGTCACTGGCTGACACGTTTTTGGCGGCCAAGCAGGGCCTGGATATCCTGGCGAAATGCTCAGTTGCTGGCTTACTACGGCATCGGTACACCTAAACCCTTGGCAATGATTGAGCAGCGTTGTGCAGGACTCCGTGGAAGAGCTTATTTTATTACGGAATTTTCAGCAGCCAGTGATGCGCTTGCTTATGCTGAGCAGGTTGAAAATGATACGCCTCTTTTAGAGGGGCTCGCCCAGCAATTTTCGAATTTGTTTAAAGTGATGGCGTTGCTACGTATTAGCCACGGCGATTTTAAAGGCACGAATTTTCTTGTTGATAATAGAGAGCTCACCGTTATCGATCTCGATAGCATGCAGCTGCACAAAACAGAGAAAAGTTACCAGCGGGCTATTCAGAAAGATCAGCAACGCTTTATGAAGAACTGGTCAGAAAATACGCGTGTTGAATCGGTTATGGTTGCGGCGATAAAGGCTGCTTTAGTTTAGTTTGTTTCTACGTCGTACTTGTCGATTTGTTTGACTAAGGCTGATTGATATTGACGTTTTTTCTTGTCGCTGACATTCAGTGTTTCTAGATAACTTGCCATAAAAAGGTTTTTTTGCCCCTGTGGAAATAGGGCTTCTACATGTGCTGGGTAGCGGCAAAAGTGTCGAATGTTGCGAGCACAAAGTGCTGCAGGTAATGCCCTGCTGTAGATTTTCATGTCTGATACATCGATCAGTCCCAGCTTATTTTCCGGAGTGGAAATAACATTACCTAGATGGATTGAGCGAAAATAGACGCCAAGGTTGTGGAGTTGTGCCAGGAAGGTTGCAAATTGTTGGATGAGTTCGTCACCAAACTGTTTCTTTTGAATGATGTCATCCAGTGAATCGCCTGGCAGTGGTTGATACTCAACGGCAATGCGGGAGATTGATGGTACCAGAAAAACGGAGACGTGGCTGACAGTCGGAATTCCTAATTTGGTCAGTTGGGCTACATTATTGGAAAAGCGTTTGGCATAGGGGTAAATTAACGCCGATGAGAAGAGACGCTTGCGGCGGAATAGTTTAATGATATGGTTGTTCTTCAGCTTCAGAACCTTCTCTCCATGGCCGTCGGCAGCAAGCACTTCTGCATCTTCTAGCAGAGCTTGGTAATCTTCCTTGTTGATGGTTTTCATTTGAGTGTCTTTATAGTTGCCGGGCGTCTGATGAGATCAAAGTCTGCCATATTTTATGCGTCATGATTTTGGTTTTATAGATTTTCTGTAGATTAATAGAAAATCAGATCGTTTTTACTGTATTGGTTTTAATGAAGGATCTTAGAGGGCTTAGTGTATAGTAGCGGCTTTATTTATGCTCGAGTTGAGTGCCCTATATTCAGCGTGAGGGCCGGTGATTTGGGTTTGGAACTGAGTGATAATTGAAAGCGGCTGGCAGTACTCACTCTTTTTTTGTTGGAAATGTTTTGAGCGTGTGGTTTTTTCAGGCCTGAATTTATAACGGTAAATGTTTTGAAAATATTGATAATTTCAAGAGAAGTTCGATCGCGGTCGTTTGATACGCTGTTTGATGGCCTTTCTCAAATTTTTGATACTGATGTTGTGAAATTGAGTAAGGGGCAAATACAAAGTTTCGATGCCACTTTGGAACAGATGGATTTTCGTTCTTATGAGCGTGTTTTAATTGATGTGCCGCTACGCAGAATAGGGAAAAATTATCGCGCCTTAAAAAAGGTGCCTGGTTTGATTCTTTACGAAGAAGATGCGTGCCAGGAGTTAGTCCCGCGTAGTGAGTACTATCGGCGTTTCAGTAAAATTTATAAGAAGATTGGCTGTTGTAAAGTGGTTGTTACCAGTTATTACCTGCAGCGGTTTTTTTTGGCCCAGGGCTTAGATGTGGCAGTGGTGCCTAAAGCCTATGATGATGGTTTGTTAAAAGATTTGAATGTGACTCGAGACATTGAAGTTGGCTTTATTGGTCGTGTAAAAAATAAAGTGTATCGGAAACGTAGCCGTTTTTTAAAAGAACTAAATAAAGCTTTCGATATCTCGATCATGAAAACCGAGCCGGGTGAAGAATACCTGCAAGCCTTGAACCGAATCAAAATATTTGTCAGTGCGGATATTGGTTATGAAGAGTATATGGCGAAAAATTTTGAAGCGATGGCTTGTGGTTGTCTGCTTTTGGCAAAACGCCAGACTGAAGAAGAAGCTTCTTTAGGGTTGTTAGATGGCGTCAATGTTGTACTTTATGATGATTTTAATGAAGCCCGTAAAAAATTGGCGGAACTTCTGAGAGAGCCGGATCGTGCCCAACGCATTGCGAAAGAGGGTTTGGCGTTAGTTCAGAATAAACATAAGTTGTCTCATAGAATAGATGACTTTTCTAACGTTATTACTGCAGATATTCGGGAATATAAAGCGAATAGTTTTTGGCAGCGTTTGTTTAAGGTTTGATGAATGGAGCTGCTGAGGCATTCGAGCCGATATAACAGATTTTTGAGTGTTTGGTTGAGTGCAGGCCTTTTTCTTTTTATCGTGGGGTACTTTGTTTTCCCTACGTCTAATGCACAAAAAACCTGGTTTTCACTGAGTGTATTGCTGCCGCTGTTGTTGCTGTTGCCCGCCATAAATTGGCGATTACTCTTTCCTGTGCGCCAATATGTATTGTTGGTTTTTGTTTTTTATTTGTGGGTAACGCAGTTTTGGTCGGCGCAATTTGATATTGCTGATGTGGTTGGCTATTCAAAACGACTAGTGTTAGTGCTGACGTTACTTGTTGCTGTCACGTTGGCGCAGTATAAATACAGGGCCTTTCAGGTCTATGTGTTTATAGGTTTGTTACTGTTTGCTGCTTTAGCTTCGATTATTGAGTTGTGGTCTTATTTTTCTAATGATTCGTTTAGTTGGGGCGTGCTGATTCCTGATGCAGACCGCTTCGCTAACCAAAATCGTGTCGCAAAAGTCTACGGGGCGATTGTGTTAATAGGAGTCTCGCTTCTTTTTTTGCGGCGCGATAGAACGTCTTTGTTGCTGGCGCTGATCGCTGTGCCCTCCGCGATCGTTATTGTCGTTTTGACGCGTTCAAGTGGTGCGCTGTTGGCCTTGGTTACGACGCTACTTTTGCTGCCGGTTATTTTTCATTCCTACAAGACCGCGGCTGGCGTGCTTTTATTTGTGATTGCCGTGGGTTTTTTCATGTATCTGTTCGGCCTGCATGAATGGTTTGTTGCGCAGGGTTTTTCTAAGCGCGATGAGATCTGGTTGTCGGTGTTGTCGGAAGTAGAGAATAGTTTGTGGTTTGGGCAAGGCATTCGCGGAGATACATCGGTGTTAACAGAAACCGGTGTGTTTGGCCATGAACACAATGTTGTTATTGCCGTTCTGCGCTATGGTGGTTTGTTAGGTGTTTTTCTTTTGATAGGGGTTTTGTTGCAGGCTGCATACGTAGGCTTCCGCGGCCAGTCAACTTATGCCCGGGTTTGGCTTGTGATTCTGGTATATGGCATTGTGGCGTTGTTGACGAGCGGGAAATATCCCTTAAGTCGGCCTAACGAGTCCTGGCTGCTTTTTTGGGTTCCTTTGGCATTTTTGTTGGGGAAGCGCAAGTCGGATGAAGCTTCATTCGAAAATAGTGGAGGCCCTCGTTAGGCTTTCTCTTTAAATTCAATCTGAGAATTTAACCGGATTCCAGGGGTGTGATTTATTAAGGGCTTTGTATTGCTGCAGGGGCTAGCCGTAAGGATTAAAATGATAGATGAATCTAAAAGCCGATCAGCGAATAAAAGGATTTAAACAGCTTAGAGGTAATGCATCTTTGTCTGCTGCTAATTAAATATGTTGAGAAATATGACCAACCATATCCATATTGTTGCCTGCTCTCCACGGAGTGGGACGAGTCTTCTGCAAGAGTTAATGACAACTTGCTTTCAGGTGGATGACTACTGTGACCATGAGCAAAGCCTGTTTCGCAGCTCTGGTAGACGAGGGCGTGTCGTTTGTACAAAGAACCCTAGAGAAACGCCTTACATGCCGTGGGCATTAAGAGTTAATCCGCGCCTGTTTGTAATTTACGTGTTACGTGATCCTCGAGGCGTGATTGTTAGTAAACATAAAAAATTTCCAGACAGTTATTATTCAAATCTGCAAATTTGGAAGGAAAATGAGGTTTACCGTAAGCGTTTGGAGCAGCATAAACGCTTTTTGGTGGTGAAATATGAAGATCTTGTTTCTGAGCCAGACAATGTCCAGGAAAGGATAGAGGCCTTCCTCCCTTTCTTGAAAAAGAAGAGCTTGTTTTCGAGCTTTCATTTGCATGCGACGCCTTCGGAATCGACGTCAGTCGCTTTGGGCGGTCTCAGGCCGATATCATCAAATCGCCTGAGGGAATGGGAAAACCATTTGCCAAGGATTAGGGCGCAACTAGAAAGGTTTGGGGATGTTTCCTCTGAGCTTGTTGATTTGGGTTATGAGTCTGACCTGGCCTGGAAAGAGAGGCTTGATGCTGTCGAGCCTAACCATTTTGATAGTTTGGCTGATAAAACCTATCGATCCGTTTGGACATGGAAAATGCAGTATCGGATTTTTAGAAAGGTAGCAGTGTATGCCTTTAATAGGTTGTTCTAGCTGCGGCGATAAAAAGTAAGGGCTTAAACTAAAAAGGCCTCAAGAGAGGCCTGTATCGTCCTGGGTTCTACCCGGGATCTTTGTCTAGCCTCTAAAGTATAGAACGATGGCTTTAACTACGGAAATGATCTTTGTCTCTAATGCCGGTGTGCGTTAGGGAATAGAGTTATAAAAAGGTAAGCGATCTTTTCTTCGCCATTCTTGGCGTCGGTTTGTATAAGCGAATCTAGAGGTGTTGTTTATATTTGCTTAGGCTAATATAATGCGCGGCATGGAACTTAACGACTTCGCTAATCTGTTTAAATCTCTTTCTGAGCCGGTTCGGTTGCGAATTCTGTATTTGTTGCTGGAACGCGGCGAGTTGTGTGTGTGTGATATCGTCAATTCGCTGGAGCTGTCGCAAAGCGTGGTATCAAGGCATCTCGCGTATCTGCGTAACAGTGGCTTGGTAAATACCCGTCGTGAGGGTGTGTGGATTTATTATCAGCTGATTGAAAACTGTAGTTTCATCACTCAATTGTTAGAGCAGTTTCGTGTTGCAGGCGCTGGCTCGGTTGGCCTGAAATATGATCTGGAGCGATTGCAGGCTGAGGCGAGTGAAGGTGATTGCTGCTGAATAGTCGCTGTTTCAGGCTATTTTTTGTCTTTATATATCTGTTTATGCGTATATCCATTTTAAGGGGGTTTGGTTATGACATGTCGTGTTGCGATTAATGGTTTTGGACGGATGGGGCGGCTGGCGCTGCGCGCAGCATGGGGTAATCCAGATTTTGAAATTGTACACATAAATGAAATTGGCGGAGATGCGGAAGCCGCAGCGCACCTTTTAAAATTCGATTCTGTGCATGGCACCTGGCAGGTCGAAACGAGTGGTACCGAGTCCACCCTGAACATTGATGGTAAAACCCTCGGCTATTCACAAAATAACAGGCTTGAGGAAACCCCCTGGGGTGAGCTGGGCATTGATGTGGTGGTGGATTGCACCGGCAAGTTTAAATCCAAAGAGGCGCTAGCGCCTTATTTGGCAAGCGGTGTTAAAAAGGTGGTGGTGTCGGCCCCGGTGAAAGACGGAACCTTGAATATTGTGATGGGTGTAAATGACCATCTATATGATTCTGGTCAGCACGATATCGTCACGGCCGCCTCCTGTACAACCAACTGCATTGCGCCGGTAGTAGACGTTATTCATCGCGAATTTGCTATCCGTCATGGTTCGATGACGACCATCCACGACATTACCAATACGCAAAGTATTCTCGATGAATACCACCCGGATTTGCGGCGCGCGCGAGCCTGCGGGCAATCATTGATTCCTACTTCTACAGGTTCGGCGACTGCAATTGCGGAAATTTTCCCAGAATTACGAGGACGTTTGAATGGCGTCGCGGTGCGTGTGCCGTTAGCCAATGCATCGTTGACCGATTGTGTGTTTGAAGTGGAAAACCCGGTTTCCGTTGAGCAGGTGAATGCTGCATTGCAGGCGGCGGCAAACGGCCAACTGCAAGGTGTGCTGGGATATGAAGAGCGTCCGCTGGTGTCGGTGGATTATACCAATGACCCGCGTTCAGGTATCGTGGATGCGCTATCGACCATGGTGATCAACGGCACACAGGTGAAATTGTTGGTCTGGTATGACAACGAAATGGGCTATGTGCATCGCATGATGGAGCTGGTTGCGAAGGTGAGCAGGGCACTGTAACCCGATGACGCCCGCTATTCGTCAATATTTAACCGTAACAGGCTGTTACTGGACATTTACACTAACCGACGGTGCGCTGCGGATGTTGGTGGTGCTGTATTTCCATGGCTTGGGGTTTACTCCGTTACAGGTTGCTATGCTGTTTTTGCTGTACGAATTTTTTGGCATCGTCACCAATTTGCTCGGCGGCTGGTTGGCGGTGCGTATGGGTTTGAATCGTACGCTTCAAGCGGGCATGTTGTTGCAGGTGTTGGCGCTGGCTATGTTGCTGGTGGACGCCTCAATGTTGAGTGTGGCCTATGTAATGGTGGCGCAGGCATTATCGGGTATCGCTAAAGACCTTAATAAAATGAGCGCCAAGAGCAGTATTAAGGCGCTGGTATCTGCGGAAGCACAGGGTCAACTGTATCGTTGGATTGCAGTGCTGACCGGGTCTAAAAACGCCTTAAAAGGAATCGGGTTTTTTCTGGGTGCATTGTTATTAGCAATGCTGGGTTTTCGTGGTGCGATTGCAGTGTTGGCCGGCGGGCTTCTGCTGGTGTTTTTGGCAGCTTTGTTATTGCTCAATAATACGTTGAACAAAAGCCGTTATAAGGCAAAATTTTCCGAGCTGTTCTCCACATCAGCAGCGGTTAATCGTTTGTCGGTGGCGCGTTTCTTTTTGTTTGGTGCACGCGATGTATGGTTTGTGGTAGCGCTCCCTGTTTTTCTGCAAAGCCAACTGCAATGGTCCTTTACCGAAGTTGGCTCTTTGCTGGCGATTTGGATTGTTGGCTATGGGGTCGTACAGTCGTTGGCGCCCGTGCTGACGAAGCGGCAGGGGCGATTGCCCTGTGGGGAAGTAACGGCACGGTGGGGGGCTGTCTTAAGTCTGATACCTTTAGTTCTCGCGGTGATGCTCTATTGCGAAGTCGAAGCAATACATTGTGTTGTTATTGGGTTATTACTGTTTGGTGCCGTATTTGCCGTCAATTCGGCAATGCATTCTTATCTGATTATCTCCTATGCTCGAGAAGAGGGCGTGTCGCTGGATGTGGGCTTCTACTATATGGCGAATGCGGCAGGACGATTGGTCGGTACTGTCCTGTCGGGGGCGGTTTACCAGTGGGCAGGATTTGAGGCCTGCCTGTTGGTGTCTACATTCTTTATTGTTGTTTCTAGTGTTGTTGCAACAGGGCTGCCAAAAGTGACGCGCACCGTTTGATTTGCTGGCTAGCGAAGCTTGCGAATCCTGAAGTTTTTCCCTTTTATCTTTCCTGCGCCTAGTTTCTTTAACGCTCTATCTGTCTGTGAGCGGTCAACAGCTACATAGGACCAGCGGTCGAAAATATTAATTTTCCCGACGTATTTCCCCTCAACACCGGTCTCGCCGGTCAGTGCGCCTAAGATATCGCCGGGGCGGACCTTTTGTTTGCGGCCGCCGTCAATTTGGATGGTGATCATGGTAGCTTTTAGCCTGGTATCAGGGTGGGTTTTGAGTTTGTTAATTTCACCAAATTCTGCAGTGCTTTCTTGGTAAAGCTCAATGTCGCTGACTTTGTACATTTCGTCTGAGCTGCAAAGGCTAATAGCGAGGCCTTCCTTGCCGGCGCGACCTGTGCGACCAATACGGTGTACGTAAACTTCCGGATCACGGCTGATTTCATAATTAATAACAGCTTGTAGGCTGTCTATATCCAAGCCTCGTGCGGCTACATCGGTGGCAACAAGAATGGGGCAGCTGTTGTTGGAGAACCGAACTAACACCTGGTCACGATCCTTTTGTTCAAGGTCGCCATGAATAGCGAGAGCGTGGTGGCCGCGTGCGTTTAGCAGATCGGCTACTTCCTGAGTGCTGCGTTTGGTGTTGCAAAATATGACACTGGAGTGCGGTTGATAATAAGATAGCAGAGTAAGCAGCGCTTCTTCGCGCTGTGTTGAGTCAACTTCAAAAAACACCTGTTCGATAGAGCTATTGCCGTGACTACTTTCAACGTTTACTTCGACGGGGGTGGTTTGGATTTTCGCGCTCATCTTTTTTATAGACGACGGGTAGGTCGCTGAAAACAATAGGGTTTGGCGATCCTTATTGGTAAGCTCAATGATTTCGGTGATGCTGGGCAGAAAACCCATGTCGAGCATACGATCGGCTTCATCCAGTACCAGAGTGTTAACCTTGTTTAGTGTTAACGAGCCTTTACGTAAATGTTCCTGTAGGCGCCCCGGCGTACCAACAACAATATGAGGTGGATGCTCCAGTGAACTAATCTGTGGGCCAAAGGGCATGCCACCACAAAGCGTGAGTACTTTTATGTTGTTGGTGAAACGCGCCAGTTTGCGAATTTCCTTGGAGACTTGATCGGCAAGCTCACGAGTTGGGCATAGAATCAGCGCTTGAATAGAGTAATCTTTCGGCTGGATTTTATTCAGTAATCCAATGCCGAATGCGACAGTTTTTCCGCTACCAGTTTTGGCTTTGCCGATTAAGTCTTTTCTGTTAAGTAAGTGCGGTAGGCTCTGCGCTTGAATGGGGGTCATGCTGCTATAACCGAGCGTTGTCAAATTATGTAAAAATTCAGGGCTAAGAGGTAATGAGTTGAAGTTGGTATTGGCCACAGTGATTCATCCAGGGAAAATATTTGTCGGCAGCATAGCAAAATTAGTGGCGTAAATCTGGCACTGGTATAAGCTTATCTTTTCCTAAACCCGAGAAGTTGGCCGTTAGTATGCCAAAAGAGGTAGATGGTGGTTGAAGACCTGGATGAAAGTTGATATAAATCAGCATGCCCTTCTTTAACGGGGGGTAGAGTTAGGAGCGATTTTCGGATGGGTCAGGGGAAAGTCGGCTTAACAGCCGTTAGCCAGGGAGATTGAGAAAGTGTTTAAAAGAGATCCTTTTAAGGGTCCAAGTGTTTTAAAAGAGGCTCTCTCTTTGGCGCTGTTAACACCGCAACTCATTTGGTAATCATACTAAAACTTAGCGCATGTTTTGCGATATGTTGCCGGTGTGATGTTTCTGTTTTCTATACTGATGTTTAGAGCCGCTCTGATTTCAGAGCACAGGAAATTGTGATGTAAATATTGTTGTGGTCTTTGGGCGATAGCACCTTAAAATGGGTGTTTTAAATGTTCACTTGAGTCACGTTACATCAGAGTTAAAAATATAATAACCAACCTTACAAAAGTGTTGTTTTTGGAGGAGTTTTAAGAATGGCAAAGGCAAAGAGAGATCCTAAGTTCGACATTCTGTTCGAACCAGTTAAGATCGGTACCAAAACTACAAAAAACCGTTTCTACCAAGTACCTCATTGTATCGGTGCGGGTACTAACTACCCAGGTTTCCAAATGGCTCACCGTGGCGTAAAAGCTGAAGGTGGCTTTGGTGTGATTAACACTGAGCAGTGTTCTATTCACCCTGAGTGTGATGACACTTT